>OKPJ01000160.1_pt1 | contig 33179 bp, 24 predicted proteins | sample 1612811 | NCBI WGS metagenome assembly OKPJ01 (sample SAMN04436818, study PRJEB24849) | human gut metagenome | biome: human gut; feature: NICU; material: stool | host: Homo sapiens | place: USA: Saint Louis, MO | collected 2011-05-19 | reverse complement strand
CGCCTTGCCCGGCCTACATAACACAGGCATTAATCTGATTTAATATCAAACGGTTGCAGTAAAATCGTAGGCCCGTGCAAGCGCAGCGCCGCCGGGCAAGAACAGCGGGCGCGGAGCCGTTTTATGCCGGGCGGCGGCGATGCCTTGCCCGGCCTACATAACACAGGCATTAATACACTGTAATGTCAAACGGTTGCAGTAAAATCGTAGGCCCGCGCAAGCGCAGCGCCGCCGGGCAAGAACAGCCGACGCGGAGCCGCTTTTATGCCGGGCGGCGGCGTCGCCTTGCCCGGCCTACATAACACAGGCATTAATATGCTTTAATATCAAACACTTGCATAGATACCCCAGGCCCGCGCAAGCGCAGCGCCGCCGGGCAAGAACAGCGGGCGCGGAGCCGCTTTTATGCCGGGCGGCGGCAACGCCTTGCCCGGCCTACATAACACAGGCATTAATCTGATTTAATATCAAACGGTTGCAGTGAAATCGTAGGCCCGTGCAAGCGCAGCGCCGCCGGGCAAGAACAGCCGACGCGGAGCCGTTTTATGCCGGGCGGCGGCGTCGCCTTGCTCGGCCTACATAACACAGGCACTAATCTGATTTAATATCAAACGGTTGCATAGATATCCCAGGCCCGTGCAAGCACAGCGCCGCCGGGCAACAGACATCAGGCATCGTACGCGTCCTTTTGCCGGGCAATGGCAGATACGCTCGCGCTATCTGCAAACCAATGCCCGGCCGGCTCCTTAGCGTTCTTCGTTAAACACCGCGCCCACCTGGCGCCGCACCTCATCCATCACCTGCAGATTCTGCAGCACCCGACTGAGCGGCCGCAGCGGCGAGTCCTGCAACCCCTGCCCGATGCACCAGGCAAAATGCTCCGCCTGCCAGAACAGCTGGTCGTAACGATTGCGCGGCTCTTCCCAGCGCAGCACCTGCCCGCCCTGGCTGGCGGCGAGCGTGAAGCCGCCGGGGGCGTAAAACTGGCCGTCGATCGTCAGGGTCGCCTGGCGTCCGGCCACCACCGCCCCGCCCGGCGTGTTGCTGAACAAAGTGGTGTTTAACAACCCCTGCATCCCGTTCTGCCAGCTAAACAGCATCGACGTCTGACCGTTAAGCCCCTCCGCCGTGGCGCTGCCGCGGGCGACAATCTCCTGCGGCATGCCACCCACCATCAGCGCAAACGAGGTCACATAGCTGCCGAGGTCCATCATCGGCCCGCCGGCAAGATCGGCATTGAAGATGCGGTGCTCGGGGGTGAAATACTCGCCGTGATCGGCCAGCAGGGTATGCAGGTCGCCGAGCGCCCCATCCTCCAGCAGCTGGCGGATCACATCATATTTCGGCGCGTAATCGCACCACATTGCCTCCAGCGCCAGCTTCTCCTGGCGGGCGGCTTCGGCCTGCAGCTCACGCCCTTCGCCGAGGTTGAGGGCGAAGGGTTTCTCTATCAGCACGTGTTTGCCCGCCTTCAGCGCCTGCATGCCGTCGGGAAAGTGATGGTTGTGCGGCGTCGCAATATACACCGCATCAATATCCGGACGCGCCAGCATCTCCTCCACCTGGCCGTAAGCCTGGGGGATCCCCCATTCCGCGGCCACCCGGTCGGCCTTCGCCTGGCTGCGGGAAACCACCGCCACCACCTGCTGCCGGCTGTAGGTTTTCAATGAGTGCACAAAGCGCTCGGCGATCCAGCCAGGACCGATAATGCCCCAGCGCAGGATGGGAATGCTCTGCGCCGCCGGGCGGCGCGGGGTTGGTAAGTGTGACGGAAACATAGCGGCTCCTTAGTCTTTAACCACGTTCACCCAGCGACGGCTGGCCATCGAGGCTTCAATCGCCGACAGCACGCGCTGATTCTGCAAACCAAATTCAAAGTTGGGATAGCAGTCGCCCTCCCCGCAAATCCCCTGCACCAGGTCATGCACTTCGATCACCTTGACGTCAAAATAGCCCAGCCCGCCGCCGCCAAAATCGAAGCCGAAGAAGCCGGCATAGGCCGGGATCTGGCTCCCGGCATACAGCGTCTTAAAGCCGCGGTCATGTTTGTCATCGTTGAAGCGATAGACCTGCAGCTCGTTAAAGCGCTCCCCATCCATATACAGCGTGCCTTCGGTGCCGGAGACCTCCCAGAACACGCCGAAGATCCGACCGGCGGCGATGCGCGAGGCCTCAATCACCCCCGCGGCGCCGCTGTCGAAATTGACCAGGCACTGAACCTGATCGTCATTTTCCACTTCCCGCCACTCGGCATCGGCCGCGACCCGGCTGGCATACCCGGCATCGGTCTGCGGCACCGGACGCTGGCGCAGGCAGGTTTGCGCGCTGGCGGTCACTTCACGGATCCCGCCCAGCAAAAACTGGGCGACGGACAGGGTATGGGCGCCGAGGTCGCCAAGCGCCCCGCTGCCGCCGAGGGTTTTCGAGCAGCGCCAGGACCAGGGCAGGTTCGGGTCGTTATAAAACCCCTGATCAAAGGTGCCGCGAAAGCGCACCGGTTCGCCAATATCTCCCCGGGCGATAATCTGCTTTGCCAGCAGCGCCGCCGGCGTTTTGATGTTGTTAAAGGCCACCATGGTCTTCACCCCCGCGCGCCGTGCCGCCTGCGCCATCTCCTGCGCCTGCTGCTCATTGACCGCCAGCGGCTTCTCGCAATAGACATGTTTACCCGCCGCGATCGCCGCCATCGCCATTGTGTAGTGCAGATGGTTCGGCGAGGTGATATCCACCACATCAACCTGCGGATCGTTTACCAGCTCGCGCCAGTCGCCGTAGGCCTTTTCCGCCCCCAGTTTCGCCGCGTGGCGTTCGGCCATCGCCTGATCCTGATCCGCCAGCGCGTAGAGATGCGGGCGCTTGGGCAGATCGGGATAGAACATCGCCGCGCGACGGTAAGCGTCAGCGTGTGCCTGCCCCATAAAACCTGAGCCGATAAGGCCAATATTTAACCGCGCGCTCATGATGCGTACTCCTCTGACGATGAAGGGGAAGATAAATGGTGCGCCAGCCAGGCATAGGCGCGGCTGGCGGTGGCCAGCGGCGGCGCCATCGCCGGGTCCTGCTCGGCTTCGATAATCAGCCAGCCGCGGTAGTCGCTGTCCCGGACAAAGTCGAGGATCGGCGCATAGTCGATGCAGCCGTCGCCTGGGATGGTAAACAGCCCGGCGCGCACCGCCTCGTTAAAGCTCAGGTTTTCCCGATACAGACGCCCCAGCACCTGCGGACGCACGTCTTTCAGATGCAGATGGCGGATACGGTGGCCATATTTGTGCAGTACGCGCGGGATCTCGACCCCGGCGACAAAGGCGTGCCCGGTATCAAACGCCAGCCCGACGTTGTCATGGGTGTGAGACAGAAACCGCTCCAGCTCGTCATCGTGCTCCACCAGCATCATCAGATGATGGTGATAGGCCAGCTGGAGGTCATAGTCGCGCAGCAACAGGTCAGCAAAGGTATTCAGCTTGTGGCAATACGCCGCAAGGCTGACGCGGCTTAACGGCGGCGAGAGCGAAATAGGCTCATCAAGCGGGGTTTCACCTGGCAGTTGCCCGCATTCGCCGTAAACCATCACCTTCGCGCCGAGCTGCCGGAGGAGCTGGGCGTGCTCCCGCACCGCCTCCAGCTCCGCTTCCACGCTGCGGTCGGCCAGCATGCCGCTGTACCAGCCGGACGCCAGGCGCAGGTCAGCCGCCGCCAGCAGCGGGCCCAGGGTTGATGCCTGGCGGGGAAATTTCCGTCCTAACTCAATGCCCTGATAGCCCGCCTCCCGCGCCTCGCGCAGGCAGGTATCCAGGGGAATATCACCGCCTAAATCCTCGAGTACATCGTTGGTCCAGCACAGGGGGCTCACGCCCCACCGCAGTTGCTCTGTCGCCATCTTGTTCTCCTTTCCACCCTGTGGTCTTGTCTGGCGTCACTATAAGCAGGTGACGACCGACGATGAAAACGGAGAAATGATGGAAATCCATCATTGCGCTGGCGGTATATTCGCTATTTCAGGTAACCCTGAAAAATAAATGGAAATAATGCTTGCCGCCGGCTTATTTTGCGGATAAAAATTACTGGCTTAATAACCCGCTTCAGAGGTTATCCCTTTCATTCGAAATATGATGATAGCAATATGAAAAAAACTCAACACCGCACCAGCGCGGGCTTTTGCCGTGCGCCAAGGACAGGCCTGCTATTATTTGCCTGAATGACACATAGCCGCTTTTAAAACATCAAATAATTAACATTCTCTCTGCAATAATATGACAAGCTGTGGGAAGGTTGGCTTGCGAAATAAGCATGAAACTTTGATGCTTTACTAATAAATAACTCCAGAGCCTCTTGCTAATTACTTATCAGGACTGGTTGGGTTATTTTATTCTGACGCCAACGGGAGAATACACCAACGTGTATCCCTCTCTCTGGCCCGGCACGCCGCTATCGCGATGAGAAACAATAAGATGAATAAGAACTGGCTTTTCACCACCCTCACCCTGGCGCTGGTCGCCGCCGCGCCGGCCCACGCCATTAGCGCGAAATACCGGGAACAGCTTGAACGTTCCGGCTGCACGCAGTTGACCGACGGGATCACCTGCGATATTCATAAAACCAAAGCCGAGAATGCCGCCGCCGCGCAGCAGGCCGACAGCGGCTTCGGCCCCTGGGTGGGCACCTGGTATGTTTATACGGAGTATGGCGATAAAATTGATGAGATTACCGTCACCGCTAAAACGGTGAAAACCCGCGGCCATCTGGTCGAGGAGGCGAAAGCCAGCCAGGGTAAACTGACCTTCCGGGTGAAAAGCTCAGCCTTTACGCTGAACGACGCCTTTAACGGCGTATGGGCAAACGGCAGCCAGCGCGGCACGTTGCAAAAAGTCCTGTAATAACATCGCTCTGCCGACAGGCCGGGGATAATGCAGGGAGAACCTCCCGGCGCAGGCCGGGAGGGAGTGCAACGGATTACTTCTGCGGACGCATGGCCGGGAAGAGGATCACGTCGCGGATGGTATGGCTGTTGGTAAACAGCATCACCATGCGGTCGATACCGATACCCAGACCGGCGGTCGGCGGTAGGCCGTACTCGAGGGCGGTCACGTAGTCTTCGTCGTAGAACATCGCTTCGTCATCGCCCGCCGCTTTGGCGTTCACCTGATCCTGGAAGCGCTGCGCCTGGTCTTCGGCATCGTTCAGCTCGCTGAAACCGTTACCGATTTCGCGGCCGCCGATGAAGAATTCAAAGCGGTCAGTGATTTCCGGGTTGACGTCGTTACGGCGCGCCAGCGGAGAAACTTCCGCCGGGTATTCGGTGATGAAGGTCGGCTGAATCAGATGCGCTTCCGCCACTTCGTCAAAGATTTCGGTAACTATGCGTCCCAGCCCCCAGCTTTTCTCTACCTGAATACCGATAGATTCCGCCAGCGCTTTCGCCGCGTCGAAGTTATCCAGATCCGCCATGTTGGTTTCCGGACGGTGTTTCTTGATCGCTTCCCGCATGGTCAGTTTTTCAAACGGCTTGCCGAAATCAAACACCTGGTCGCCATACGGCACTTCGGTTTTGCCCAGCACCGTCTGCGCCAGGGTGCGGAACAGCGACTCGGTCAGTTCGATCAGGTCTTTGTAGTCCGCATACGCCATATACAGTTCCATCATGGTGAACTCTGGGTTATGGCGTACCGAGATCCCTTCGTTGCGGAAGTTACGGTTGATTTCAAACACGCGTTCAAAACCGCCAACCACCAGACGTTTCAGATACAGTTCCGGCGCGATGCGCAGGTACATATCCAGATCCAGGGCGTTGTGATGGGTAATGAACGGACGGGCTGACGCACCGCCAGGGATCACCTGCATCATCGGCGTTTCGACTTCCATAAAGCCGCGGGCCACCATGAACTGGCGCATGGTGGCGAGGATCTGCGAACGGATACGGAACGTATGACGCGACTCTTCGTTGGCGATCAGATCCAGATAGCGCTGGCGATAGCGAACTTCCTGATCCTGCAGGCCGTGGAATTTATCCGGCAGCGGGCGCAGGGCTTTGGTCAGCAGGCGCAGCTCGGTGCAGTGGATCGAGAGTTCGCCGGTTTGCGTTTTGAACAGCTTGCCGCGGGCGGCGATGATATCGCCGAGGTCCCATTTCTTAAACTGTTCGTTGTAGACGCCTTCCGGCAGGTCATCGCGCGCCACGTACAGCTGAATGCGGCCGCCGACGTCCTGGAGGGTGACGAAGGAGGCTTTGCCCATCACGCGACGGGTCATCATCCGACCAGCCACCGCAACTTCAACGTTCAGGGAAGCGAGTTCATCGTTGTCCTTCGCATCGAATTCAGCATGCAATTGGTCAGAGGTATGGTCGCGACGGAAATCGTTGGGGAAAGCTACGCCCTGCTCACGCAGCGCAGCCAGTTTTTCGCGACGAGCTTTCAGTTCATTATTAAGGTCAATGGCCTCATCGGCACCTTGTGCTTGTTGTTCAGACATATGGATTCCTCATAACCTTGCTTTCAAACTAGCTTCGATAAATTGAACCAGGTCACCCTTCCGCGCGGCCTGTCTCTGGGAAGACACCAGAGCACAATCTTAACGATCCTGGATTCACTCCAAGCTGATCTCACTCAGCTATGGCTTCAGTAACGGTATTTTTTATCGTTGGCCTCCGCGCATGCCAGAATATCCTCCTCCTGTTCACTAAGCTGTGCAAGGAGCGACTTCGCGCTCCGCTGTTGAGGTAATGCCCCCGGTCGCGCTGCGCTTACCGGGGCTACGAATCGCAGCCCGGACAAGGTGTTTACGCCACGAGCCGGGACGAGCGTCAGGCGCCGCCGCCGGTAATTTCACCGGCAGCCGCACGACGTTTGCCAACGCTACAGGCCGCGGCAAAGGCGATAATGACCATCACCGCCACGCAGCCGAGGGTCCATTCGCCCATCTGCGCGAAGAAATGCTGATAGGCGGCAATCGCCGTATCGCTGATTTGCGATTCGGTGGTTTGCTGGGCGACCACGCCCGCCAGCCAGTTGGCCACCGCGCCGGTGGCCAGCATATAAATGCCGGTCAATACGCCGGTGACGCCGGGCATGTTCAGACGGGTGATTTGCGCCATCGCCACCGGGTCGATAAACAGTTCGGCAAAGCCCATCATCGCCAGCCCGGCGACCATCATGCCCATTGAGGCCTGACCGTCAGCCGCGCCATGGCGGGCATTGAGCGCCAGCAGCATAAAGCCGCCGCCCATCAGCAGCAGGCCGAAAGAAAATTTCAGCCAGACGCGCAGCACCGAACGCACGCTGCCTTCCGGGCGCATCAGCCACGCCAGCACCACGCCGGCCGCCATCACCGCTATCGCGTTAACCGACTGGAACAGCGCGGTCGGCACGTCCCAGTTCAGCAGACGACGATTGACGAAGTGGTCGATAAACAGGCTAATCGAGCTCCCGCCCTGCTGCGCCAGCACCCAGAACAACGTTCCGGCGAGCATCAGCAGGACGATCTGCCACAGCGCGCGACGATGCTCCGGGGCTTTGATCATGATCCGCGCCACCATCTGGGCGGCGAACAGGCAGACGATCGCCAGCAGATAGCCGGACCAGTTGTTTTGCAGCAGCAGCGTGAAAAATACCGGCGCCAGGCAGAGCATCACCAGCAGCCAGCCCCAGGTCGGCAGCACGAACTTCACCGCCCGCAGCGCCGGTTTATCGACGCCGCGGGTATGCCGGAAGTGGCGGCTGCCGCTTAAGAAAATCATCAGGCCGATAAACATACCGATCCCCGCAAGGGCGAAGCCGATATGCCAGCCGTACCACTGCGCCGCCAGTCCGCAGGCGATGGGCGCGGCAATCGAGCCGACGTTGCCGGCGGCGTACAGCAGCGAGAAACCTCCGTCGCGACGCGGGTCGTCGTGAGCGTACAGTTCGCCAAGCAGGCAGCTGATATTGGATTTAAACAGGCCGTAGCCGCAGATGATGATCGCCAGCGCGACGTACAAACTCCATGCGGAGGTCGACTCAACGCCCAGCACCACATGGCCGAGGGTCATCAACAGCGCCCCGGCAATTACCGCCGTGCGGTTGCCGAGCAGGCGGTCGGCAAGCCAGCCGCCGAGAATAGGGGTAACGTAAACCAGAGATGCGTAAGCGCTGAACAGGCTGATGGCGTGGCTGTCGTCGAAGCCAAGCTGGTGGGTAAGGTAAAGGATGAGTAAGGCGCGCATGCCGTAAAAGCTGAAGTACTCCCAGATCTGGATCGCAACGATGTAGTAAATCGCGCGCGGCTGTGAGGGTGTTTTCATGTGTTCTCCTTGCAGCGTGAAAAAGGGAAGTGGCAAGCCACTTCCCTGGTGTGCGTCTATTACTTGTTATTCTCTTCTTTCAGCACTTTAACGGTGTAACGACCATCCGCCTGACGATAGGCGCCGTGGATATCGGTTTCGAAGCCTGGATAGTGGGCGCCGATTTCGCACAGCATCTGCAGGAACTCCAGCACCGGACGGCTCTCTTCGGTGATCATCTCACCCGGCATCACCAGCGGCACTCCCGGAGGATACGGCAGGATCATGTTGGCGTTGACGCGGCCGACCATCTCTTCGAGATACACTTCTTCCGTCTGACCGTGCAGCTCTTTCTGGAACGCGGCATACGGGGTCATCACCATCGATGGCAGCACTTCAAACGCGCGGAACATCAGATCCGGCAGGTTGTGATGCTCGATCAGTTTGTGAATGTTCTGCGCGAGGTCCTGAATACGCATGTTTTCATAGAATTCAGGATCTTCACGGTACAGCGACGGCAGCATGTTTTTCACCCGCAGGTTCAGGTCGAACGCGCGTTTGAAGTCGGTCAGCGCACGCAGCAGGCTCAGCGCTTTAGTCTTATCGATACCGATACTGAACAGGAACAGCAGGTTGTACGGACCGGTTTTCTCTACCACGATGCCGTGTTCGTCGAGGTATTTCGCCACGATGCTTGCCGGAATACCGAAGTCATCCATGGTGCCGTCTTTCTTCATCCCCGGAGTCAGCAGCGTGACTTTGATCGGGTCGAGGTACATGTGTTCGTTATCGATGTTTTTGAAACCGTGCCATGCGCTGTCGGAACGCAGCGGCCAGCATTCAGGACCATCGATATGCTCCGGCTGCCAGACGTCGAAGAACCAGCCGTCAGACTCGCCTTTCAGACGTTTGATCTCTTTACGGAACTTGATGGAACGTTCAATAGAGCCGTCGATCAGACGCTTACCAGCGTTCCCCTTCATCATCGCCGCCGCGGTTTCGGTGGAGGCCACGATCCCGTAGTGTGGAGAGGTGGTGGTGTGCATCATGTAGGCTTCGTTGAAGGTCTCTTCGTTAACGTCGCCTTTCACGTGGATCATCGACGCCTGGGAGAACGCCGCCAGCAGTTTGTGCGTGGACTGGGTTTCATAAATCACTTTCCCTTCAACGCGGCCGCCGCTCATCCCGCATTTGCCTTCATAGATCGGCGAGAAGTTGGTGTAAGGGACCCATGCGGAGTCAAAGTGGATGGATTTCACATCCAGGGTTTTCTTGATGAAGTCGGTGTTATACAGCAGACCATCGTAAGTCGAGTTGGTGATAACCGCGTGTACCGGCCAGGTCGCGTTCGGCGTCTCTTTCACACGCTTGGCGATAGTCGCGTGCTGGAATTCGCTCTGCGGAATACCGCCGAGGATACCGTAGGCGTTACGGGTCGGACGGAAATAGATCGGCGTAATGTCGCTCATCATCATCAGGTGAGTCAGCGATTTGTGGCAGTTACGGTCAATCAGCACGGTGCTGCCGGCCGGCGCGGAGTACATGCCGACGATTTTGTTAGCGGTAGAAGTACCGTTGGTCACCATGTAGCTGCGTTCTGCGTTAAACACGCGAGCGATATACTCTTCCGCTTCTTTGTGCGGGCCGCTGTGGTCCAGTAGGGAACCCAGTTCAGAAACCGAAATGGAGATATCGGATTTCATGGTGTTGGAGCCAAAGAAATCGTAGAAGATGCTGCCTACCGGGCTTTTCTGAAACGCGGTACCGCCCATGTGGCCTGGGGTACAGAAGGTATATTTACCTTCACGGACATATTTGAACAGCGCTTTGGTCAGCGGCGGCAGAATGGTGTCGATGTATTCGTCAGTGTTCTGTTTGATTTTGTTCGCGATATCTTCCGCAGCGCCCAGCGCATATTCGAAGAAGCGAACCTGCATGCGCAGATCGTTCAGGCTAACGTCCAGAGTGGAGTAGGTGTTAGCGAACGCATACAGCGGCATGTACTCGTTCATTTTGCTGATTTCTTCGCACAGTTCGAGATTGTATTTATCCCAGTCGAAGATCACGCCGCACAGACGAGAGTTGTTTTCAATAAGTTTTAATAAGTCGTCACGGTCGTTCGGGTAGACAATACGGAAGTCCAGGCGTTCGAGAGCACGATGCAGTTCACGGATGGGTTCTTCTTTGAAGTAAACCCCCATGTGATTCATGATTGCAATAACGTTCATAGTCAAATCTCCAGATGTAGAAAGCCCCTCCCGTCGCGTGATGACAGGTGATGGAAGGAGCCTCAGGAAAACGGGTTACTGATTAGTGCGCGTTAGCGGTGGTGTTGTTATCCGATGCGTTGTTCTGGCGCTGGTGCATTTTGCGACCGTAGAACATCAGGATAATCAGGCTAACGATGAAAGTGCCGGCCAGTTCGAAGGAGCTTGCGCCCATCAGCGCGATGAAGCAGAACACGCAACCCAGTACCGAACAAATCAGGCTAACGAAGTTACGGATGTTGATGCCTTCGAAACGAATCAGGTCAACACAGGAGTAGAAGTAAGGCAGCATGGTCAGCAGTACCGCGATACCGGTCAGTTCGCCGAACAGGTCAGAGGCTTTACCACCGGCGGAGTTCATCAGGGTAATCAGCACCATCAGCGCGGTCATTTTCACTGCGGCCAGCAGCAGGCCTTTTTTCGGAATACCGTTGTTATCAACTTCGCCATACACTTTCGGGAAGTTACCGTCGTTGGCGGCACGTACACCGGCCTGGCCAACCAGCATCATCCACGAGCCCAGAGAAGTCAGGCAGGCAAAGGCGGTGAAAGCGGATACCATCGGTGCAGCCCAGCCGCCGAGGATGGTAGAGGCGCTAATTGCGAACGGCGCACCGGACGCGGCCATCTGAGAAGCAGGATACATACCGGCGATAACCTGAGTCGCGGCGATGTAGACGATACCGGCCATCGCAGTGCCCAGCATGGTAGCCAGCGGCACGGTACGTTTCGGGTTTTTCACCATCCCGGTACTCACGGCGGCGGATTCTACGCCAACGAAGGCCCACAGGCAGAGCAGGATACTTTTAATAACCGCGTGGCTATCGGTGGTGCTGGAGGTATTCCAGTTCGCCTGATAGGTAGCGACATCAAACCAGTGCCAGCCGACGACCGCGGTCATGACTACCGGAATAAGCACCAGTACCAGACCAATAGTGGTCAGACGGCTGACCCAGGTCCCGCCGAGCATATTAACGAAAGTAAAGATCCACACGATGGCAATACAGGCAATACCTGCTGGCACCGGGTTATTTAAAATTGGGAAGAACGTAGAGAGATAAGAAACTGCGGTAATCCCGATGGCCAGGTTACCAATCCAGTTTGCATGATAATAAAGGACACCGGTCTGGAAACCGAATGCCGGAGATATTTCGCCAGCGTAGGCAATAGGACCGCCCTGCTGCGGGTTTTTAGTGGCCAGTCGGGCATAAACATAAGCCAGAGACATCGCACCAATAATTGAAATCACCCAGCCCCAAATGGCAATACCACCGATGCTGGCCAGGTTCGCAGGTAATAATGCAATCCCGCTCCCCATCATATTACCGGCGACGACACCGGTACAGGCAAATAGCCCGATCTTCTTGGCAGAACTCATGGTTGTTTTTCTCCTAAGTTTATTTGGGAGGTACAGATCATGATACAGAACCATTAATTGACCCGACCAACTGCCAACAAGATTACTGATTTGTACGAGATAAGTCCTAAAGATAAAGTGATATAAAAACAAACATCAGACAAATGATATTTTGACCTTTTTCGCTTAACATATAAACATGACAACAGGGTGTCAGAAAAAGATAAACATCGTTGTATTACAGTGAGTTAGAAGAATGAGAACGTGTTATCTGGCTGTTATTTAAAGCCTCCCGAATGCTAAATAAAAATAACAACAAGAGGCTTCATGAGAAACATAAATTTAACCTCACCATGCCCAAAACCTTGCACATGATGAGGGTTTACTTATTCTGAAGAGAGAAAGTTGTCGAGATATGGAACGACTCGGTTAACCGACGTCTGGAAAACCCCATTTTCAATCCAGTACAGGGTATCTTCGCCAGGACGTAAATTAAACGCCGTGATGTAAGAATCGGCAGCCAGACGGTTCTCACCTTTCATCTCATAGACTTTGCCTAACAGCACATAATTTAGCCATGACATCTCTAAATCAATCGCACTATTAATTGCGGTATTTGCTTCGTCGACTTTGCCCTTCCCCAATGAATCCACCGCTTTTATTTGATAATAAATCGCCATGTCTTTTATACCCGGCATCGCCCCTACCCGCTCGACTTCACTGTAGAGGGCGGCCAGCTGTTTATCGTCCAGCGGCTGTTGCGAATGGCGCAATACATCCACCAGCGTTTTTTCGGCATAGGCGTAAATAAAATCCGGCGCCCGCTTAATCACATCATCCAGCAGGCTACTGGCCTTACTTAATGAATCGACGTCGCCCTTCATTAACAGCTGATGCGACTGGTAGAAATAGGTTAACGCCACGCTTTGCGAGGGCTGATATTGCCTGAGCATCGCCTGCATTCGCGCCGGCCACGGCTGCGCCAGGGCATCCGACAGGCTGTTCATCAGATCGTTCTGGATGGTCAGCTGGTTATCGTTGGTCACAAAGTAGCGCTTATCCAGCATCGTCGAGCTGTCGGCGTTGTCCACCAGCTGGACCGACATAAAGCACTGCTGCGCCCGATAATGGCGCTGATTAACGAACTCAATGGTCAGCGTTTTGCCGGAACTGCTTGGTTCATTGATGTTGTAGTCCGTTTTGTCATGCACCATAAAGGTCGAGAAGGTGTTCAGCGAGGTGGTGATCAGGCTGGCCAGTCCAACGGCGTAGGAGTGCTGCGACGACCAGTTAGCGCAGGAGTTGCCATTCACCAGGTGGATATCGATATCGCGCGGATTGAGCAGCAGACGCGCCTTGTTGACCGGCGGCCGCGATTCCATGCTCGACAGCGCCACCAGCGCCACGCAGGTGCCCAGCGCCAACAGGAACAGCCCCCACACCAGGGCGGTAGTGAGGCGCTTGCGGCCTGACGGCGCGCTGGCCACGGTAGGAGCCGGTGGCGGCGCGGCGGCATCAGGGAGAGGGACAGAGACGTCGGATGGCGCACCGGCGGCCGGCGGCGCAGGAACGGCGGTCGACGGCGAAGGCGTCAGCGCCTCCATCGACGGGGCTAGCTCCTCCCCCTCTTCGGTGCACCAGATCACCGGCACCGTGAGCTTATACCCCCGTTTGGGTACCGTCGCGATGTACTCAAGGCTAACGTCGTCGCCGTCTTTGAGCGACTTGCGCAGTTCAGAAATACTCTGCGTGACGACGTGGCTGGTCACAACGTTCCGGGTCCAGACGTTTTCGATAAGCTCGTCCCGGCTAAGCACTTCCCCCGGATGGCGGGCAAAAAAGACCAGAAGATCGATTAAACGCGGTTCAAGGGTAAGCTGGCGCCCCTTCCTGCTGATTTGGTTTACAGAGGGGGTTACCAGCCATTCACCGACGCGAACAACAGGTTGTAGCATACAAGAAAGCCCCAGACAAAAAGGGAAAGGCGCGATGATAACACATTTGTCCTACCTATTTTTGCCAGGGGTCACTCCCTCAGGCATTAGGCCGGAATTGGCTCTTTATTAACAATAAAAAGCAATAATTCATTAACATCGTGATCATGAAATCTATATATAGCGATAAAAACGCATTTCCGCTGCCGCTATTGCCTAAGGCAATTCCGATAGCAGAAAAAAATAAGCCCGGAGGCTTAACGCGCTCCAGGCTCAATGCGTTGCGCGCCGATACGGCACGCTTTAAAAAAAGGTTATTTATACACTTCCGCTGTGGCTTCAAAGTTAGGGCCATGCTCACGCGCAGCGGTGATCACGTAGTACTTTCCGCCTTTCTCATCGGCCAGCTTGGAGAGCTGATCGTGCAGATCGGAAGGCGAAGAGAATTCGCCACCGGACGGCCCCACCGAGATCGGCCCGACTTTGGTCAGTTTGAAGTGTTTCACTTCTTCTTTGGTAATCAACTGCGCGGCGGAGGCGCCAAATGCAACGGCGGAAAGGGCTAACGCGACTATCACTTTTTTCATCCTGCAATCTCCTTGGAATTAGCCTTCAGTCAGGCCCTTTCAGTATAGACGGCGATTTACTAAGCGTGCTACCGATGCGCTTATTTTTTGGCCGAGGCGTTCAGTAACGCGGCGGTACTCCTTCCGGGCGGGTCTTAAAGCGCCGGTGCAACCACATGTATTGCTCGGGCGCCATCAGGATGCACTGTTCGATAATCTGATTCATCCAGGCCGCCGTAACCTCGGCGCTCGCCAGCGGCGGCGTGCGCTCCGGCGTCAGGGAGATCAATTCATACCCCATGCCGTTGGGCTTGCGCCGCGGAACAAACGGCACAATCGTCGCCCCGGACATTTTCGCCAGCATCCAGGTACCGGTGGTGGTCGCTGCCTGTTCGACGGCAAACAGCGGGGCGAAGACGCTGCTGGCCGGACCGTAGTCATGATCCGGCGCGTACCAGAGAATTTCCCCCTCTTTTAGCGCCCTGACCATCCCTTTCAGATTTTTTCGATCCAGCATGGTCTTGTTAGAGCGCAAGCGTCCCCAGGTTTGCAGCCAGTCAATCAGCGGGTTATCGTTAGGACGGTAGACGCCAATGCCTGGGGTAAACATGCCGTACATTCGCGCACCCATTTCGAGGGTCAGAAAATGGATACCGATCAGTAAAATGCCCTGCTTTTCTTCCAGAAGCTCCACCACCTCGTTAACGCCGCTGGTCTCGGTCCAGCGCGCTACCCGGTGCGTCGGCCAGAACCAGGCCATGCCGGTCTCCATCAGCCCCATGCCCAGCGATTCAAAGTTTTTCACCAGCAGCGCCTCGCGATCGGCGGCGCTCATCTCGGGAAAGCAGAGTTCGAGATTACGTCTGGCAATCCGCGCGCGGCTTTTCATCACCCGCATTGCCAGCCGCCCAAGCGCCGTTCCCAGACGGTAGATCACCGGATACGGTAATTGCACCAGCAGCCACAAAAAGCCAATTCCCAGCCACAACAGCCAGTAACGCGGGTGCAACAGCGCGCGGGAAAATTTGGGTAAATTTGACATAGTAATCCTGTTAATTCACTCAATAATAGCTGAGCAAAAACCGCGAAATAAAGTAGCGGATCCTGCACGTAGTATTTTTCCAATTCGTGCGGTAATACTCAATCACAAAGCGCGTTATTATAAGCCGATTCCAGGATAAATTCAGCCCTTACGCTGGGGACTACTCTATTATTAGACGCAACGCGTAAAATTTCCTGTTTAATGCATAAATAAATAAACCTAACCTCTACGGCTCGGCCGATTGTTGATAAAATAGCCAGTACATTTGCCTCAGCCTCTCGACCAATACCTCTTTTACTCACGCTTTATTATGGCGATAGCGAACGCAAACAGTCCGTTTCGCCCGGTTTGACACGGCCAGCATGCGGTTATTTGTGACTGGGGCAAAGGTTAAGCATCGACATTGCGGATCCTTTTCCCAGATATGCTACGTTTACAGCGCTCATTCGACGCAAGTGCCTTTGCCGACGTCGCCGCTTTCAGAAGCCATAGTGAGAAGGAACTATGACAATGAATTATCAATTAGTGAAGCAAGTCAGAGAAAATAACCCATTAAGAAAAAGCTTCATTGACCTTGCCGTTAAGACTTTTGACCTGTCTTTTGAAGAGTGGTATCAGCAAGGTTACTGGACCGACGCCTATATCCCCTATGCTTTTGTCGAACGCAATAAAGTTATCGCTAACGCTTCGGCCAACATCATCGACCTGCGCTGGCAGGGCGAGCCCCGGCGTTATATTCAGATTGGCACCGTGATGACCGAACCGGACCACCGTAATAAGGGATTAGCCGGCCAGCTTATCCATCACATCCTGCAGGACTGGCAGCAGGAGGCGGACGCCTTCTTTTTATTCGCCAATCCCACCACGGTGGATTTTTACCCCAAATTTGGCTTCACCCGCAGCGAAGAACATCAATATATTATGCCGGTCTCCCCGCGAGCCGGTGATTTTCGTAAACTGGATATGGACAGCGCTGACGATGTCGCCCTGCTCCGCCATTACTATGAAAAATCCAACCCGTTCTCACCGCTGCGGGTGGAGCATAACTTTGGCCTGCTGATGTTTTACTGCTCAGCCTTTATGAAGCATTTTGTCTATTACTCGGCAAAAAATGAGGCGGTGGTCATCGCCATGCAAAACGGTCCGGTGCTGATCTGCTTTGATCTGTTCTGCGACGTGGGCAAGAGCCTGTCGACGCTGGTCAACGAACTGGCCGATGACCACGTTTACCAGGCCATCCTCGGTTTTACCCCCAGTGAAGACCGGCTCGGCGAGTATGAGAAGATAGAGGGAGAAGATATCCTCTTCGTCTATGACCAGAAGGAAAACCTGTTTAAAGACAGGAAGTTGATGTTTCCTTTACTGGCGCATGCCTGACGGCGCTGTGCCGCCAGGCAGATCAGTTATAAGTCACCACGAAGGTCGCACTGGCGTTCGCTTCGCCCGCAGTCACTGCGGGCTGCGTCTGGATATAGCGGGCCTGATAGGATAAACGATAGTTCGTCTGACTGCCTTTTTTCCCGGACCAGACCTGGCTCACCTGGTTTAGCGGCACCAGCGAGCCGCCGGCACTGAGGATCTGCACGCCAAGTCCGGATGCCCCTTCAGGTTGGTCATCGATTTTAATCACTTCGTTGGCGGCGACAGCGCTGTCCACCGTCGCGTTAAACTGCATAAACACGCTGCCGACATTTTCACAGTTCGTCAGGTTGATGTTAAAAGGAACCGGGGCGGTGGTGCTGTTGAGCCCGGTAAATGCGGTTTTGTTATGCCGTCCGAGGAAGACGTTAATGTTTTTACTGTCGTCAGTAATCTTGCAGGTGGGTGATTTGACCTGAATACAGAGTCCGCTGACGCTGAAGCGCATCGCCTGTACTCCGCCAAGATAAATATCGCCAAGGTAATCATTAAGGCAATATTCGCCCGGCGGCGGTAGACCGCCGTTATCGGCAATCCGCCAGAAATAGATGGTCGGTTTTTTATTTTCCGCCTGAAATGCGCGCTGGCCGGAAAATACCGGCGCGGAAGGCCAGGCCGTGAACAGGGGATCGAAATTAATGCCATCCTGTTCCCCCATCTGAAAGCTGTAGCCGATGCCCGGCAGGCGGTCGATGCTGTAGATATCCCCCGGCTTGCCGTCTCCCGCCGGGCCGACCCGGGAACCGCCAATGCTCTGAAACCCGCCGGGCTCGCTGCCGCTGCAGGCGATCTCCCAGCGTTCGTTATTAGTGATAATCATCCCTCCGTAGCTGTATAGCAGGGAGCCGATGGGGAGATCGCTGACGTCAAGGTTGATACTGGCCTGGCTGACGTTCACTGAATACTCGATAGTTTTGCCACTGACCATCTGGCACGCTGCCGACAGCGAAGCGCAGTACCCGCCGGCCAGCAGAAGAGGTACCCCTGATGCGATGATTTTTTTCATATTACTTCTCCTTTATTCCCGGCCGGCAGACCTGATGCGGCGTGCCGCTGCTAACCTGCTGCACCGCGTCGTCGCGGATGGCATAGGCCAACCGGCAGCGTTGCCCGCTGCGTTCGCCCCATACTACCGAGACGCTGCCGTGGTCCTGCGGCACCCGGGCATACAGCAGCCCGCCCTGACCGACGGCGCCAACCGCCCGACCGTTGTCGTCGAACACCTCCGCGCCCAGCGGGGGCGCCGCGCCATCCGGCAGCGTGACATGGGCAAACCAGGGATAGCCGGTACGCGTGACAAATTTGACCTTCACCGCCGCGCCCGAATCGGGCACCACCGTCGTGCTGCTGGAGACAATCTCCACATGGTCGTTCAGACCCTGCGGATCGAGATCCAGCCAGTTAGCGGTAAAGGGATCGAGGTAAGGGATGATCGTAAAACCCTGGCGGTTAATCGGCTGTCCAAGGCGGTTAGCCACCCGGGCCCCCACCGCGCCGGGCGCTTCCACAATGGCGAAGGTTTCCCCCAGTTCGGGGGTGGTGGTCATGCCGCCCTGATGCGCTACCAGGGCGCCCGATGCCCCCAGCGAGTACTGCTGCTGATGGCGACCGGCGCTGGCGCTGGCGTTCAGGTACGCATAATCCGTCCGCAGGCTACCGTTGGCCGCAACGCTGGCTTCATTTGGGTTCTCCCGCGGCATGTCGTAGCTGGCGGTCAAACCGTAGCTGAAGGCGTTTTTCTCGCCTGCGCTGCCGGTATAGCTGGACTGCAGCTGGCTGCCGTAGTTTTTATCGTGGTTAAAGCGGGTGGTCAGGCTGCCCGCCTGCCCGAACGGCAGCGAAAAGGAGACGCCCACCACCTGATTATTGCGGTGATGGATATCCTGGCTCTGCTGGGCATACAGATAATAATTGAGCTGACCATAGCGGTTGGCATAGCCAAGCTGATATGAGCGCCAGCGGTGGTGGCGGACATCCTCACTCCAGATTCCGTTAAATGACAGACTGCCGCTGCCGGCCTGCTGAGACAACGTCGCGCTGTAGCGGGTCATCTCCCGCCAGTCGTTGGGGTGCCGGTCGTGCTCCCAGGCGGCATCGCGAATGGAGCGATAATTGCCGTCGTTGCTGTGGCTCATCGAGAGCAGCATTCGCGTATCGGATGTAAACGATTTTGATGCGGACACCCGCCAGCGGTAGCCCTCCTGCCAGCCGTGCTCCCTGCCCTTCGCCGCAGAACGGGAAAGATCGACCGCCAGCGCGCCCCAGTAGGTATTGAAGGCGCTGCCGACCAGCGTCGAGTAATAATCTGTCGTCGCGTTAGCGCCGTTATAGCCGCTGATATAGTCATTGAAGCCGTACTGCAGCGTGGCTTCGCCAAATCCCGGCCGCCCGGCGATCCCGTCCTCATCCAGATAGCCCAGCGACAGATCATAATAGACCGCGCCTGCCCGCACCAGGCCAGGCAGCGTGGCGTACGGCACGGTAAAGGTGTCCTGACTGCCATCCGCCTCGTGGATCGTCACCTGTAAATCGCCGCCGGCGTTGGTGGGATAGAGATCGTCGAAGGTGAATTTGCCCGGCGGAACCGTTGCCTCGTACAACAGAGCGCCGTTCTGGGTGACCGTTACGCGGGCGTTGGTGCGCGCCACGCCGCTGACCGACGGCGCAAAACCGCGGCGAGAGCCCGGCAGCATGCGCACATCGGTAGCCAGCCTGCCGCCGATAAAACTGACGCTGTCAAAGAAGGTTCCGTCGGTCCATCCCTGACCCAGCCGTAACGTGGACGCCCAGTTCACTACACTTCTCTCAGCCCAGGTGGCAATGCTATCCCAGTGCGTATTCCCTTCCTGCGCCTGGTAGCTGGACTGGTGATGTAACCGCCAGCCAAAGGCGCGCAGGCTGGCATCCAGCCCGAGATAATGATGGCTGCTGCTATCCCCGTCGACGATGCTCTGATAGCTATTGGCCTGGTAGCGCAGCACCGCGGCGGGCACGCCGCTATCCACCTTTTTCAGGTTCACCGCCCCCCGATAATGGGGTTGCAGCAGCGCCTGGGGCATATTTACCCGCAGGACGTTTTCCCCGCTGTCATACTCCCAGCCGATCGCCTTATCGATCTGTGAAAAACGCAGGCAGGTGGCCGCGGTTGGCCACTGGGCATCCTTCAGCTGCAGAGCGTCGAACAGCGAGGGTGAGATGCAGGGCTCAAGCTGGCCATCGTGTTCCTGGATAACAAACGTTTCTTCCCCCAGGTCCCGGCCATTCACCGAGAGCGTGCTGCGGTACTGTCCGGCGTGCAGTGGATTACCGTATTGATATTTCTGGAGATCAACCTGCGCGGCGCCGTGCAAATGGGCGCGGTTAAAACTAAACGCCTCTGCCGCCCATGCCTCCTGCCAGGGAAGGAGCAGCATCAACCCAACCTTGATCTCCCTGAGTTTCATAATAATGTCCTTACTGAGGATAATTATGATTCACTACCGCGCCGTAATCATTGATGGTGGTGAAGCTGAATTTGGCTGGCAGCGTGCGCAGCGCGACCCCTTTAGGCGCGATCTCCAGCGAGGAAAACGGGGCGACCATGCCGACAGCGTGTTTTTGTCCGTTAAGGGTGATGCTGTCGATGGTGATATAGCGCGCTGAGGCATTGCTCACCCGCAGCCCGTTGCCCGTAGGAGCCAGCGCCCAGCTCAGGGCTTTTTCCGCGGCTATTTTTTCCGCCGCCACGCCTGCCGGACGGTAAAACAGCTTGATACGCGACCGTATCGCGAGCTGCAGGTAATTGTCAGTCTTGCCATTTTTCGGCTCAGGTGGGATATCCAGAAGATTGAACCAGAACAGCGATTCCCGATCCTGCGGCAGGCGGCTGCCGTTAAACACCAGGCGCCAGCTCTGGCCTTTTCCCGGTTCGATGCGCACAATCGGCGGCAGCACAATAAACGGCGCCGCATCCTTTTCCGGTTGATTTTGCACGCGGCCATCGTCGACCCAGACCTGCGTCAGAGAGGGGGTCTCCCCCATATTGGTGGCCCGGACGGCGATCTCTTTTTTGTCGCCGGAAAAAATAATCCGTGTGCCGTCAATAACCATACTGGCGTCCGCCGAGGGTAAATAGCTGGACAGCAGCAGTGCCAGAACCATACGCCGCATATTCACCTCCTCCTTGTCGGGGGGATAAACGGCCCCTGAGCGGGGCCGTGGACAGGGGTTACGGATAGACCACCGTAAAGTTGACGTAGGCTGCGACTTTTCCAGCCTTGGCGGCATCAGTCGCATAGTAGCGGGCATAGAAAGGCAGCGAGGCGGAACCATCCTGCTCAGCCACCGCCACCGGGATCGCTTCCAGGCGAGCAACTTTGCCGTCTGCAGCGACCGCCGGGGTCTCCGCGAGGTTAATCGGCGTAAACCGGGTGTTCAGCAGCTCCACATCGACGTTTTCTGCTTCCGTGCCGTCAGTCAGAGTGTTTTTTAGTCGGCCCTCCGTGGAAACGTTTTGATCCTTCTCGAAGTACACCGAGACATTGGTCCCCGGGGAACAGCTCGTCAGATCGATAGTGAAGGGAACCACGCCCGCCGTCTCGCCCGCGCTGCTGAGCGCCGAGCGCTGGACCGTCGGCAGGGTTACCGTCTTGTCTTTATTCTTTACCGTACAGGTATTGTCGATGACTTCACCATTAAAGGTGACTTTGCCATCAGCAGCCTGCGCCGCTACCGGAGAAAGCATCATCATCACCACGAAAGATGCCATTCCTTTGCTGTATTTTTTCATATTCACTCCTCATCACCACGCTTATGGAGAATCGTTCAGGAAATACCCCTGGCGTACTTTATACGTACAATTTATTAATACTCAGTCCATTGGATTAGCCTGTTATCTTTTAACCCCTTCCCTGCACTGACATCCTACTCACTTCATTATTTATTATTCAAATTCGCCACCAGGACCATTTCTACTTTTTATAGAAAAGTCTTAACACCACTCTGAAAAAGAAATACAACAAACGCACAATAAAAACATAACTCACTGTAAATAAAAGGTAATTTTTATTTTTTATTTTCTAAAAAACATTCGAGAAATGCGATCTAACTATCTCACCCTCATTATTAACCACCTCCTCCCACGTTCTCCCCCCTGGATTGAAAGCGCAGGGAGTATGTTATTTATGGCGGGTATTCTCTACAGTAAATTGTCGAATAAGGCAGGACAGCATGCACAGCGTATTTATGCCAGGAGGTCATTATGTTGATCTGCATTGCGGATTCAGAATATTTTAATATTGCCCTGAAAGCGTATATTAATGAACCAAACAGCAAGCCTCTGGATATTAAAGAAATACTCTGTTACCCGTTTAGTGGACAGAGTGAGATGTTCTATACTTTTTTTGCGACCGATGCCGGAGCCCGGCTAAGCACCATCCTTATTGATTACAGCAGCGTCAGCATCGAAGTACTGCAGGTCGCGCTCAGTTTAAAATCGTTTAATCCCCTGATCCGGATCTTTATTTTTGCCAAATCAGGCTACCCGTTGAGCGAGCTCGAACGCAGCCTCGCCATTGTGCTCGGCGCAGAGTTCATCACCAGTTTTGCCGGGCTCAGCGCTGCCCTTGCCCGCGGTCCGCGCTTGACATCGCCCCCCGCCGACAAGCTCTATATCGCCATACCTGACAGCTATAACCTGACCCGTAAGGAAACTTTTTTAATCAGCCTGCTGATGGGGGGAATGCCGTTGTGTCACGTGGCCAGCACCATGCAGCTCACGATCAAACGGGTCTACTACTACCGTTCACGCGTCCTTAGCAAGCTGGCGGTGAAAAATAACGTGGAACTGATGAACAAAGTTCAGGGGATGGTGTTGCGCCACTACCGACAGGAGACAGGCCATGAAATCGTATCTCTACGCTAAAAATCGCCTCATGTTGATTATCCTGAGCTGGCTAAGCGCAGACGAGGCGTTGCCATCTCGTCATGATTTCCAGCAGACTGAAACCATCCTCAGCACCCTGCATATACCGTATGTGCTGAAGCCCGACCTTGATCAACTGAGAGCTACGCTACAGCCATTACTCGCCACGCCCAGGCCGCAGGCCTGTGAGGTAGGCGCTTTTCTCAGCGCCCTGTTGGCGCTGTATACCCGGTTAACCGAATATACCGCCGTCGAGCACTATCTGCTCTCCCGGCATCTCTGAGTAGTAACCCGCCTGGGCAGGAAGACGCCGCGCGCCTCCTGCCTGTAAGGCATTACCTTAGCTCAGCAGACCGCTCGCCGCGTCGGGAGACGTAATCCCGATAGCCCTCGCCAACGTAAATCTGCCGTGGCCGGTAGATGGTCAGCGGCGCCTGGTGCATCTCGTTCCAGTGCGCCACCCAACCGACCGTCCGACCGACCGCGGTGACCACCGCAAACATCGACGAAGGCAGATTCATCGCTTTAAGGATCACCGCGGTATAGAAATCCACGCTTGGCGACAGGCCATTGTCCACAAAATAGGGGTCGGTCAGCGCCACGTCCTCAAGGGCCATCGCCACCTGCAGCAGGCGGTCAGACATGCCTACCTCCGCCAGCACCCGATGGCTGGTTTCACGCAGGATATCGGCGCGCGGGTCACGGTGACGGTAGCGCGAGTTGCCAAAACCCAGCCGGCGAAATGCCTGCGGATCGCGCTTCGCCTGGCGCAGAAACGCCGGAACCTGATCGACGCTTTCAATCTCCTCCAGCATTCGCATGCTCGATTCATTGGCGCCGCCATGCATCGGCCCCCACAGCGACGCCAGCCCGGCGGCGACGCAGGCGAATAAGTTCGCCCCGGAGGAGCCCGCCGCGCGCACCGTAGTGGTCGAGGCGCACTGCCCGTGATCGGCATGCAGCACCAGGATCTGGTTCATCGCCTGCTCGATAACCGGATTGAGAACGTATTTTTCCGCCGGGATAGCAAACAACATCTGCAGGAAATTACCGGCATAGGAGAGATCGTTGCGCGGATACGCCGCGGGTTGCTCAATGGTGTACTTGTAGCTCATGGCGGCGATAGTGGGCATTTTCGACAGCAGTCGGGTGGCGGCCAGCGCCCGGTGCTGCGGATTTTCCACGTCCAGGACGTCATGATAAAACGCCGCCAGCGCCCCCACCAGGGCGCACATCAGCGCCATCGGGTGCGAGTCGCGACGAAAGCCGCTGCACATGCGGGCTATCTGCTCATGGACCAGAGTATGGCGGGTGATGGTCTCGCGAAAGGTTTGATAGCTGGCCTCATCCGGCGCGTCACCGTTCAGCATGATGTAGGCCACTTCGAGAAAATCGCACTGGCGAGCCAGCTGATCCACCGGATAGCCGCGGTGCAATAGCACGCTGTTTTCCGTATCGATCCACGAGATCGCCGACTGGCATCCGGCGGTGTTGGCGAAGCCGGGGTCATAGCTGCAGAATCCGGACTGATTTAGCCCGCGCATGTCAACTCCCACCGGCCCCCGCGTTCCCGGCACCTGCGGCAGGGCTATGGGCGGTTGTTGTCCAGCAAAAGAAAGCGTTAACGGTGTAGTGCTCATCCTGTTAGTCCCCCAGCAAGCTTATCAGCGACCCGAAGTCATTCTTCAGGCGGAAAGACCAACATAACCAATGTGATGCAGCTTATTCATTGATGTCATCACTATAACCCTGGCAAAGAGGATATTTTGCTGGCCTTCACGGGGAAACAGGCCGTCTTTCCCCAGCCCACCGCCGGATAGCGGCACAAATCGCCAAGGATAAAGGCGATCATCGCTGTCAAAATTTACGTTGAGTAAAGAAAGGATGAAGAGGAGCTACCATGAATTTTGTGCTGTCGATGACCCTTATCTGCATCGCCATCGCCTGGCTGATGATGAGCCTCCTGCCGGTGTAGATGCACCGCTAACCGCCACGCCAGTGGTCTGGATAACCCCTCCTTCAATTGATTTCCGCCGTGGTCTTCGCCTCTGAGGTTTCATAAGAGCCATATAAGAAGTACTGGTTGCATATCAGGCTGTTGCGTTTTCCCGCCGAGGGGTAGGCTAAAGGCCCACTGTTAAGGAGGTGATATGTCTGGACTGATCAATCCACATGCGGCCCCGGAAGAAGCAGCCTATGCGCTGCTGATTGAGCTCGTTCGCGCCCAGCGCGTGCCGCAATATGAAGGCGAAATTTCCGGCCTGCTGGCGATGTACGACGAAGCCGTTAAACACTTTAAAGAGAAAGAGACCGAGCGTTAGGCGTGGACATCGTGGTGCGAGAAAAGTGTGACGCCTGCGGAAGCCGCGCAGGCGTTGGCTGGATAGCGGCTTGGGTCATCAGCTGCCGCGGTAGGTAGAGTATCCGTACTGACTGAGCAGCAGCGGGATATGCAGTTTTTGATTTTGCTTTGTGACATTGAAAATAACCGGAATCACCGGGAAGAACGTATTCATATTTTGGCTTTTAAAATAGTCACCGGTTTTAAACGTCACTTTATACACCCCCGGCTCCATATTCTCCGCCTGCGGATAGAGCGACTTTATCCGCCCATCGGCATCCGTTTTACCGGTGGCGATATGCTGCCAGCTCTCCCCCTGCTGTTTATCCAGCTCAATCTGCACCCCCGGTGAAGGGAGCCCGGTTTGCTGATTAAGAATGTGTACGCTGAGCGTCCCCTCTGGCGCCGCCAGCGCGCTGAAGCTGAGCAGAGAAATTACGGAGGCGATAACTAATTTCATAATCGTGACCTTATTGGGCAAGTGAAAGTGCCCTAACTATAGTCAGCGCGGCGGGGAAAAAAATTAAACTTTTTGTTATCAGTTTGAGTTGATGGGTACTGTCTCCACACACAACACGCTGAACCGGTTTCCTCGTAAGAAGAGGAAGTGTCTTATGAGTAGGTAGCCCCGTGCTCTTAGTAACAGGATACGGTGACACTAAGTCTATCAGGCAGGGGAAATAGATTTGCTGGGTTCAAATATCACAAGGTAAAAAGATATACGCCGTGGCCTCTGCCGCCTCTACCAGAACAGTGCTTACTGCAAATAGGCTGCAGTATTCGAAATAATCATTTAATATTATTTAAACTACTATTCCAGTGTAAGTAATCACCTGGTTCAGATATTGATCGTTATCATTGATTCTCTTGTCGCCACGCCTTAACCATCTCCTTTGTTACCTCTTTCTTGTAGCAAATAGGTGAGTACCCACCAGCTTTGCTCCAGGCACTGCGGCCACCGCACGAGCTGCCGTTCCGGGCGGTATTGAAGGGACAGGCACAAGTACCGGGGTAGGATGCGACAGAGTCATCAATAATCCTTTGACTGACCTGATCATCGCTTAAGGAATTCGATTTGGCGATGGAAATATCTGATGCAAAGACGCACACAACAGCGAATACGGAGATGGCGACGAATTTGATGTTCATTCGGATCTTTCCAGGCAGTGGATGAACATCGAGGGTATGCTTTCAAATAGTGTTCAATATTGATCTATAACAACTGTACTTCACGCCAGCTTAAAATGCGATATTTAACCCAGTCAGACAGAACCTAAAGCTATAATGACTATTAGCCTGTTACCGGCAACATATTTTCACATTCCTGCAGAGCGCTTATTCTGCACTCAGCTATAACCAGCATTAACCATTCTGTTCGATATTACAGAGCAGTAATGCTGTACTCTGACTGGCCATCGTCCGACAGATACTACAAGACATTAGAATCATCGAAATGGTCCGTCGATATGCTCACCTGGCACCTAACCATTTAACTGAGCACGCACGTCAAATTGACTCAATTTTTGCAAATTTTTGCAGAAGATGTCCCAAATATGTCCCACAAGGGAAAATCAGCGACTGGAGGAAGTTGATAAGTGATTGATTATTAAATGGCACGCCCTACAGGATTCGAACCTGTGACCTACGGCTTAGAAGAAAGTAGAGCGTTAAATAACTCACTGTAATCACACATGTTTACCGCGTTCGCATCCGGTTTTGTGTCGTTTCGTGTCGTTTGAATACATCCCTGTCTTTATCGTGCATTCCTGTCACGCCACAACTACGACACACCCATTACGCGAATTCTTCCAGGATCAGGATGCCATCCGCGCCATCGCCGCCGGTATAAGCCGTGCTGGTAAACCCGAGGTCATACGCGCCACCACCACCGGAGCCGGGAGCTGCGCCAGCAATAACGGCCCGATCGTCACGTAGGCGACTGATAAGGAAATCGCCAAAGAATTTGTAGAGACCACTCTAAAAGACGCCTGGGAGACGGCTGACGACTGGTTTGTGTGTTGAGTTATGGGTATAGTGCGCCCCGACTGTACGGCATGAACACCTGCAGTTACCCTACTCGGCAGGTCTTGTATACGGCTGCCGGGTGGGTTTTTACATCAAACACTTTCCCAGCTTCATGCAGTATGCTATCCGGGAAATCTTTATAAATCGTCTTCACCCCCTCCGAGCATATAGGCCACAGACACAATGTTTTAACTGCTCAGACCAGAAATATCTGGAAGCTTTAGGCATCTTCATGGAAGATAGACGAGCGCAAAGACGCACACAGCAATGATGTTATGTAGTATTTTCCCCTTGAGTGTGCCTGCTCAAGGGGATTTTTTATCGCCGTATTGTACTGGCAAATATTTGTAAATAGTCTTCACCCCCACGCCTGTCACATCGGCCACACGCGACTGGACAGGCGGTTAGTCCGGTATGTTTCTCGCGCTACTACTGCTTACGTTAACGTCTGGTAATGATCTAGCGGCGCGACGTAAAGCGGCGTTGAAAGCAATTATAGTGACCGGCCGGCGATGGTACTTCACACGGTTAGAATGACTCTGAAATAAATAAACATCTTCTGGATAGCGTTGTCTTCTACGAGCAATCATCGCCTCCACTGGAGGGGGTGATTTAACACGTAGCTCCTTCAGGTGACCCTGTTTTCGTATCAGTATCAAGTCACCATCAATATCATCATATCGAATACTCAGCAGCCTTCCAGCGCTTAAACCCGTGTGAAAAATTAACGCCCACAAGTCAGCCCATGTATCTGAGATGGAAACAAGATTGCTGTTAATAGTTAAAAATTGCTCAAAACTTATTGTTTTCTTACCGTTCACGAACAAACCAAACTGTTTTCAAAGCTGAATGAATTGATTAAGCCAAACGTAACATATCAGGAAAAGTAGTGAAATCTTTGTCTTCAAGTCGCCGGGAGGTACTTGTAGATTGTTTTCACGTCCACGCCTGTCACATCAGCCACCTGCTGCCGGGTAGCGCCGTTCTCCAGCATTCTGCGGCACCGCTCCACCACTTCTTCAGTCATTACCCGGCGGCGGCTGCCGACTCTCCCTGGCACGTGCGCAGCACCGAGGAGATCCTCGCCGCGCTATGATTTATATTGGGCTTCCCCAGTGGTCGCACCCGAAATGGATGCGCCTTGGCATCACCAGCCTTGAAGAGTACGCCCGCCACTTTAACTGCGTGACGCGGTAAATTTAAAAATCGACAAATATCGTCCAGGAGCGCCATTTTTAATGGCTGGAGATAGCATCCAAAATTTGTTGTTTGCAATATTTGGAGAATTTTATCGATTTCTCATGCCCCACTCATGCCCCAAGACGCCTGCCATGCGAAATCTTCCATCAATTGACTGCAACTAAACAACCGAGTTGTCCTGGCGCACATCGCAGATAGTAAACGTCACGACGCCGATGACAGTAACATCGTCCAGGGCTTCGCCCTCGATCGCTTCTCCATCTTCGGTAATCAGCGACCTTCCTCTCAGCGTGGCAAGCTCCGTCCCGCCGCCGTGCTGGATCAGAACCTGACTACCCTGCTTTGGCTTCAGGGAGATATCCAGCACAACGTAACCGCCTTATGAGAAGCGAGAACCAACCGAGGAAAAATCTGCCGGGAGAATTTGTGCAGCTGTCTGTGTGGTTGCGGTTAGAGCGTCTTTTCTACATCGATAGAATTTACCAGCACATGCAATCGGGAACGATGCAGAGGTGCCGATATATTTTTGCGTTGGTGCCACCGGTAAGGCTGTGACCACTTCCGTATATGCCACCGCCACCAGATGCCATAGAATCACCTCTTAAATGCTGATGCCACGGCGGGCGTAGTAGTCCTTGAAGTACTCGTAAATTGAATTTATTTCCGTATCAGATAATACACGGTCAAAAATCAATGCTGCGCCGATATCAGATGCGTCAACGACCTCACTGGTAATATTTCGACCAATCCTGTATTTCAGTTCAGGGTTTACAATGGCTTCAAATGTATCCGCCGGGGAATAGTCCACTTTCAGGTAATGCCCGATGACTTTGTCATGCAGCTCCACCGATTTTGAGAACGACAGTGACTTCCGTCCCAGCCTTGCCAGATGTTGTCTCAGATTCAGGTTATGTCGCTCAATGCGCTGAGTGTAACGCTTGCTGATAACGTGCAGCTTTCCCTTCAGGCGGGATTCATACAGCGGCCAGCCATCCGTCATCCATACCACGACCTCAAAGGCCGACAGCACTCCAGTGTGGCCAGAGTGCGTTCACCGAAGACGTGCGCCACAACCGTCCTCCGTATCCTGTCATACGCGTAAAACAACCAGCGCTGGTGTGATTTAGCGCCGACGTAACCCCACTGTTCGTCCATTTCCGCGCAAACAATGACGTCACTGCCCGGTTGTATGCGTGAGTTTACCGACTGCGGCCTGAGTTTTTTAAGTGTCGTAAAATCGTGTTGAGGCCAACGCCCATAATGCGTGCACTGGCGCGACATCCGACGCCATTCATGGCCATATCAATAATTTTCTGATGTATACGGGCTGAGAGGCGGTGTAAGTGAACTGTAGCTGCCATGTTTTACGGCAGTGAGAGCAGAGATAGCGCTGATGTCCGGCAGTACTTTTACCGTTACGCACCACGCCTTCAGTAGCAGAGCAGGAGGGACCACTGATGGAGATGGAAGCCACGGCAGCACCTCAAAAACACCATCATACACTAAATCAGTAAGTTGGCAGCATTACCCCCACATTTTTTTGTTGCAATGCACACATAAAAAGATAACAATTGGTTACCACTGTTACTATGTGGACATATACAACTTGTTCAATTTCGCCATTTGGTTGCGATAGCCAAGGGCGGTAGCGTAGTATTTTACATATAAGCAAAAAATTAATATATAAGCAAATCAAATGGAAAAGATATTAACGATAGTACGACATAAACCAGGTAGGTTCCGTTTTTTATTAAGAGCATTACATTCTGTTTATAACCAAACATTCAAGGAAGTAAAAGTAGCAATATATTGCATGGGTGCTGAACAGGATCTCTCTAAAGATGAGTATTCGTATATTAACACAATCCAGGAAAAATATAACCTTAGTCTAATACCGTTCAATCAAGATGTATCAGAAATAATTAAAAAAAGTGATTGTGAATATATATGTTTTTTAGATGATGACGATACCTGGGCTCCAGAGTATCTATCTCGCATTTCAAGTACGCTTACAGCGACACGTCTTAAATACCCGTCAATCAATGCCATAGCATGCCACAGTAATAAAGTGGTAGAGGTTGCGGAGAGAAATAGAATAATTATTAACACAACATCCCCATGGAATCATTACTTAGCAGTTGGCCCGCTTAGTTTTGATGTAATTCATTACAAGAATAGCCTTCCAATTTCATCATGTTTTTTTGTTAAGAACTCAATATTTAATATTATAAATAAACATAACTTTTCTTCGCCATCTTTCTTTTGGCCCTTCTTAATTGATTATTTATCACAAAATGATCTTTGGATTCTTCCAGAACCTTTAGCATTCTATCATTTTAGAGAAAGTACCGATTTCAAGTACGGCAATTTCACAGAGATTAACAGAGAAGAATGTGAGATTGATTATAGATTAATGATTAACAATATGATGAGAGATAGCAAAAACTCTACGCTATTAAACACACTCCTATCAAACCTAACTAATAGCAATATGGTATATAAACTATCCAACATTGAAAACAAATTAAATGAAAGAAAATAAAATGAATATAGAAAAATATGACACGGTAAGCTTTGATATATTTGACACATTAGTTAGCAGGAGAATATATCGCCCAGCAGATCTTTTCTCACTAATGCAAATTGAAATAGCCAATAATTCTAATATTTTATTATCTGGCCATGAAGAAATAATAGATAACTTCGCTGAAATGAGGGTCCAGGCCGAAGTTTCAGCGAGAGCTAAACGAGTCAATAAATTCGGAGGTGAACCAGAAGTTACTATTTTTGAAATATATGATGAAATTAAAGAGTTAAACGTTGGCATCTCAAAAGAAATTATCAACCAACTTATTCAACTGGAAATCAGCACTGAAAAAGCAGTATTATATAAAAATAATTCAGGATATAAACTATTTCAGACAGCAGTAAAAAATGGCTCAAAAATAATTATAATAAGCGACATGTATTTCCCAACTAGTATTTTAAAGGAATTGTTAATTTCATGCGGCTATAATGTTGATAACATCCCCATATACTCATCAGGAGAAATGCGCGCATCAAAAAATAGCGGGGAATTATATACTCTTATAAAAGAACGTGAGAAACCTCGTCAAAATTCTTGGCTACATGTTGGAGATAATCCTCGTTCTGATATAAGTAATGCTAAAAAACATGGAATCCATACAATTCAAGCGGACTGGTCTGAATACGAGCATGGCACATCTTTTCATTGGAGAGCAAAAGATGTTGTTGGCGAATCATTATATAAAGCTTTATCACTTAAACAAACCTCATCATTTTACACAAAAGATCCATTAACTGAGATTGGTTTTAAAGTATTTGGGCCTTTACTTTTAGGCTATATATCATGGATGTCAAACCAGTTAAAAGTCCATAAAATTGATAAAGCTCTTTTCCTTGCTCGTGACGCACACTTAATTTACAAAATTTATAACAAATACTTTTCAGACGATCAGATAGAAAGCGAATATGTGTATATTTCTCGTGCCTCTTCTTATATGATAGGTATGACAGACTGGCCAATGCATAGAATATGGCATCTTTTTGGCGGTAAAAATAAAAAGAGTCTAAAGAAAATTCTTTCTATAGCTGGATTAGACGCCAAAAAATATATTTCAGATATACACAACGTTGGTTTTCCCAACGAGGAATATATACCTAAACAAGGTGATGAACATAAAGTTCACTGGCTAATAAATAAACTATTTTCTAATATCTTATTAAAAAACACTCAAAATAGAAATGAGTATTCTGGTTATTTTAAAAAAGCTTGTGGTGAACATAAAAATATTGCATTGATAGATGTTGGCTGGATGGGGAATATACAATCCGTTTTCGCTCGCTCACTTAGCGATGGCTGGGCTACTAAGAATATACACGGATTTTATTTGGCAACATTTCATGGTGCAAATGATAACCGCTCAATATACAATAAAATGTTTGGTTGGTTAGCGAACTACGGTATACCTCAAGAAAAATGTGATCTTTTCTTTGCTGGTGGCATTGAACTGATGGAGTTCGCTATGGCTGACAACACAGGCTCCACAATAGGTTATAAAAAGACTGCTGACGGCATTATCCCCGTAAGAGAAAAAAACAGTGATTCTGAGGTTAGCTATTTAAATAAAGCACAGCGACTTCAGTCAGGAATCATTGCTTTTTTCGAATATTTACATCCTTTATTAAATAAAGAAAATATTGATGAGTTAAACAGTACAACACTGTCTGAGCCATTCTTTCAATTAGTCTCTAATCCAACAACCTACCAAATTGAGGCATTGTCGTCACTCACTCATTCAGAATCGGTTGGAGGTAACGCGGAAAGGATTATGCTGGCAAAAAAACTACCTTTAAAAGAAAGGCTGTTCCCCGGTAAAATTTACGCATCAGAATTAGAGACCAGTTACTGGAAAGAGGGCTTCAAAAGATTAAACAGAAAGAAATTTTGGGCAAAATACAACTAATCTAAATCCATTATCTTTAAGAAGATTGATAATACTATAGGTTGTGTGTCGATAGCATCAATCTGCTTAAAAGCAATATCAATCCCCTGGCCGGTAACTCTTGTATACGGTTACCGGACAAAACATACAGCTCACCAGTCAACAACTGGACAGCCGCTAAGCCAAAGAGATTGAACTCACCTCACCGGGGGTATAGACTTGCCTTGATTCACAACAAATTGATTTCTTGAAAGAGATTTCTCTACCTCCCGGTTCCCGACCGTGAGGGATTTTTTTTGCCAAACGTGCTGATATTCCCCCTTAACCCTTTACTTTATATGGCTATACCATTAGGGAAGGTGCGAATAAGCAGGTCATTTCTTCCCAAGCTGACTCGCTGATTAAA
>OKPJ01000113.1_pt1 | contig 41778 bp, 43 predicted proteins | sample 1612811 | NCBI WGS metagenome assembly OKPJ01 (sample SAMN04436818, study PRJEB24849) | human gut metagenome | biome: human gut; feature: NICU; material: stool | host: Homo sapiens | place: USA: Saint Louis, MO | collected 2011-05-19 | reverse complement strand
TAATCAGATTGTCTGCTAAGGTTTTTCATGAATTTACCCCGCCAGGTAGATTTGAATCGTTTTGCATAGCAGCAGTCAGAACAGGCCGGGTTGGGACCCCTTTGCCCGACCCGGCTTTTTCTTGGTTGCTTTTCGCTCTGCGCAGGTGGTCTGGGCGATAGACCATTGCCTTGCGCGAAAAAGACAATCATCGAAAATCGCACCTTTCCTGCTTGCCTGTGAGCTTCTCCGGTAATAATCCAGACCATATTCTGCCCCCCCCCTGGCGACACTTTCAGGAAACCCTTCCCCAACCAGCGCCTCTATGATGTGTCTGCGAATGAAATCTTCGGGTGACATGTCACGCCCCCTCTAGCTCAGTGTCGTGGGTGAATTCACCATCCCAAGTCTTCTTCATCGGGAGGTGACCTTTGAGGTAGTGGCGATAGATCCAAATGGCGCCCTTGTGCAGCAGAATCGGCTTATAGATGTCCCGCATATCACCGTCGTCCTGTTCTACCTGTCCGGTCCGCTCACTGAGGTAAAGATCGCGGGCGTAGTTATGGACTCGCCAAAGCGGACGCTTGGCTTTTGGCTGGCCGTCATAAAGCCAGTTGTGATCTGCCAAGAACGCATTCACCTGCTGGATATTGACGCCATTCAGCCGCTTGCAGAACTGGCAAGGAGACATTCCAGGCTGAAAGAGATTTTCAAGGTGCTCGATGTACTGGGCCTGGCGGCGGACGTAGGTGATCGCCTTGTTTTTGGCCTCGTACTCATCCGCCCAGGCGCGCGCAGCTGACGCAGGGTCATTGAAGTCCGGCAGGCTACTGTTGACTGGCGCCAACTTGCCAGTACGAAAGCCGAGAAAGGTCTGGTTGACCCGCAATCGGAATGACGGCGAGATCCAGCCCGCATACTCAATGGCCAGCAGTTCGTGGGCGAAAGTGCCAGGCGCAATGCCACCATTCACTGTATCGATTGGTTTTTGAGCAGAGTGTAAATTTACATTCTGGCTATCTTTCAGCAGGTTGCGTTTAAGCTCTTCAATAAGTTCTTTTGTGCTTTTGCGGCGCAACCATTGACTCGGAGATTTATCCTCACTTGCGCCACTGGCTTTATGCAAAGCATTCAGGTTAAAGCGCCCAGCGGCATCGGCTGTGATTTCCACGCCAGCAATGACGGGCTGGTAATCGGTAGTAATGGGCTGGAGTTTTTTAGTCATGGTGAGCCTCGACTTGCTGGACACGCTTGTTCTTGCGTGGGCGCTCGCGGTACAGACTCAGATCACACTTAAGAGCACCATTGGTGATCTTCTCCAGCTCGAGGGCTGCGCCCTTGGGAATGAGTTCTGACCATTGGGATATAGCCTGATCGCTCACACCAAGCGCTATGGATGCTGCCCTTTGTGAACCAAAAAAATCAACTACACTTGATTTGTACATAAAGGTATAATCCACTCGAATTAATCAATTAAATTCAAGTTTAATCAAGTCGAGACTTAATGCCAAGAGGAAACGCAGAATGGGAGAGAGAATTTTAGAAACGATGGGGGACCGAATTCGTCGGAGAAGAAAGGAGCAAGGCAAGACACTGAAGGAGTTGGCAAGCGATGTCGGGGTTTCTATGGCAGCAGTTTCACTATGGGAGAGAGGGGATACCTCACCCACCGGTGATAAAATTAACCGTTTATGCAAAGCCTTAGACTGCACACCTATCTGGCTTCTTGAGGGGCTGGAACACCTAACAGCCAGCTCTGGGAGTGTTGCAAACAAATACACCAAGTATGAGCTAGATAAGTTGAGCACCATCTTTGATATACTGCCCCGCGAGTACCGATTGAAAGTGGTTGAGTACGCTGAGACCCTTCTTGAGGATTACCATTCTGAAGTCGTGGCAAAGATTAAAGATGTAAAATCCATGAAATTCAAAGAGTAAAAAACACACATCCAATAATTCAAGTTTTTTTCTTGATTTTCAAGAAAACTTGATTAAGACTATCTCTATAGCCCAAGGAGATAGTCTTATGAAACCTGAAATGCATGATTGTTCAATAGAGTCGCTTTCTATCGGCGTGCAGCAATTGCAGTTTTTACAGGAATATTCCGTGCAGCAGGATGTCGATGGCCGACATATTGCCGATACCTTAATTTTAGATGTTATCCAAAAGCTAAAGCAGCTTCTCTCGGGTGAGGAAATCGCATCCTTGAGAAAAGAACTTCCCGTAAAAGTTATCCCCACCTGTAAGCGGATTTCTGACACGCAGGAGATCAGCTTACGCATCCAATTAGCCCGAGAAAATCTCGGCCTCAGTGAAGCCGATCTCGCTCGCAAGCTGAATACCTACAGTGATCACATCTCCGACTGGGAATGCGGCATTGCAGAACCGCCGGCCAGCATGATTATCCCGCTGGCGCATGCGCTCAAATGCGATCCGCTGTGGCTGCTGACTGGCAATAATCCGAAGGTCGTGGAATGAAAACTAACACCACCAGCTACCCGAACCTCATTAGCGCGATGGAGTTCACTAATAACGTATGCGCACTGCTCGTGGCAATTGAGTTAAGCGCTGAACAGCTTGATGCAGACACAATTAAAGACGCATCCAACGGCATTCGTTACCTGGCTTCGCGCGCATATGAAGAACTCGAACGTGTTAAGAATACAGAGGCCGGAAAATGAAAGCGCCACTCCCTATTGGAATGCTTGAGACTATCGCGGCGGATATCGCCGAAAACACAGTGCTTCTGGAGCTGATTTATAAGCACAGTAATGAAGATCACGAAACTGATTGTGCAATGGCTTGCTTAATTCGCTCAATGAAGAAGACGCTGGATACCACTAACGAATATATCAAATCGTTAAGCGACTCTCCTGCCCCCCCCCAAAGGGAACATGGTGAGAGCGATATTTCTGATGAGATATTTCACGCGACCGTTACAGCCAGAAAACTCGAAGAACTTGCGCATGTTTATAATGAGGTTTACTTCTCAGATGAGGATAACGGCAAACCAGCAATGTATATGGCATCCGCAATTTTCGACTATGCGATTAAGGTTAGCAGTGAGCTGAAAAGCATCGAAGCGAAACTGAATTAATAAAAGCGAGTTTAATTAACACCTTAACCGGTGGGGAATCTTACACCCTGAATTCATCGAGAGGTCTATTATGAGTTTCATCGTCGACCGTAACGCATATAAAACCGCCCTGCTTTATGCAGCTAATGGACACGAAATCATAGCAGGCCTTTATCTGCGCAAAGCGTATGGGAGGTAATTATGTGGGACCCGGCAAAAGATACCTGCATTGAAGAGGTATTAACTCAAGCCAATAACCTGAATGAGTTGCTGGATTTAATGCATATTTGCTTTAGCAAAATGAATTCATGCCAAACCGAAGCATTAATCGGCCTTGCAATGAATATATCGTCTGACATTTTTACCTGGATTAGCGAAGAGGCAAAGCGACGTGAAAACAAACCTGATTGAGACCCGCCGCCGTCACCTCGTTCGCGCCAAGCTTGATTCAATGATGCGAAGAACTGGGAGTTATTTCCAGATAGTCAAACTGGAAGACGGCACGAAATTACCTGTAGAGCTTGATGAAGATATTTTAACAAAATCATTAATCAAACTTTTCGAAGCGATGATTTATGACACCCACAAACGCGAGCAGGCAGAAAATTTAATTTCTGAACATTATTCGAATTGCATGGGCGTTAATAAATTAACGCCCGATGGTGTGGACTTTATGAATGCACTCATTGCCACGCTGGCCGAACAGTCATTAAAAGCCGAGGGCTAAATAATGAGAATGATTGAATATCGTGGCGTACTTATTCCCGCTCCCCCACCAATGGTGCAATTAAGTTGTGAGCCGGGTTTTACCGGGCGAGTGGTGATCGAGCTGAAAGATGGCGAGTTCGTCAGGCAGTACCCACTGCGAGAAAAAGACATGTTTTGCTCACTCGAGGCGTTTCTCGATCTGGCTCAGGAAGCTGGATATCAGGTAATCGCACCCGAGACGGAGGATCACTGTGGCACTGACAGCAATACGCATTCCTGAGCGGGTACACCTGCAGGCGCTGCAGGTCCTGCTGCGGTATCGGCGCCGGCGGATATTCCCGCGGCGAATGCGCCGCACCGGCTACCTCAGCCTGAAGGTTAACCCACGCTGGCGCCTGTTATCGAAAGACGACGGCCGGAACTGGGAAGTTATGAGCCATGAAACCTATAACCGGGAGAAAGACAAATGATCGACAACCGCACAGCCAGCGCCATCGACCTGGCACTACAGAAACACGATACCCCGGCTGGCCCTTTGTTTGTAGCTCAACGCCACGGACGTATCAAGAAATGCTTTAGCCGGGATACCGCCATTCGCTATCTGGCTTTCTTCATGACCACCTGGGCATTCGAGGCATCAGGCTTTAAGTGCCGCCACCCTCGAGTACGTATCGATCGTGACGATATGGAAGTCTGGCGCGATGGTGAAATACGAGCTGAGTATCAGGCTGCCCACCAGCGTTGCCTTCGAAGGCTGCGTCGCATCCTTGCCCGCAAACGTGAAATGCAGAAATGGTGCGAAAAGTGGGATGCCATGCATGACCGTTACATCAAAGAACGCGACGAACTCCAGGCCAAAAAACCGTTTTAAGGAATTGATGATGCTCAACAACAATTTTTCACCGGAACCAACATCTACCGGCATCCGGTTTGGCCGCAGAGTTATTGGTTACAGCACGGCTATTCGCTCGCTCGATAACGGTCGCTATGACAGGAACTTATCAAAAGGCTTGGATGTTCTGGCCTGCATCATGGAAGCGGTAGAGAGCAACTGGATCACGCTTAACATCGAGAAGCAAATCATCGTCTGGCGCTGGTTGCTCGTTGCGGTATTCATTACCGAGGAGCAGGAGAAGAACGGGACTATCGACGTTCCGAACGACGAAGGCGGCGTTGATACAGCCGTTATCTATGTGGGAGAGCGCGGGGCAATCAGCGTCTACCCCGGGCCGGAGCGCTTTGCACTCGCTAACCATATTGAGGCCGGCGCCATTGAGAAATACGGCCCAGAGGTTGGCCAGCAGCTGGCGCTGCGGATGTATCAGGACATGGTTATTGCTGACGAAGAATTTGGGTTCAGGTTATCAGCACTTGGCCGGGAGGGGTTTAACCTCCTCCACGACAGCTTTATCGAACACATCCAGATCGAAGGTGTGCCAGAAGCACCGATTATGCATTGAGGGGAATGATGATGAATAACTTGATCACTAACAAACCATCCATGACCAGCCTTGAGATCGCCGAGCTGGTAGAAAAACGCCACGACAACGTGAAACGTACCATTGTGACACTGGCTTCAAAGGACGTTATCCGGTCTCCTCAAATTGAGGTTCTCGAAAGAATCAATAACTTAGGATTTGCCGTCAATGACGAGGTTTACAAATTTTCAGGTGAAGAAGGAAAACGCGACAGCATCATTGTGGTCGCGCAACTTAGCCCCGAGTTTACCGCCAGGCTGGTAGATCGCTGGAAAGAGCTGGAAGAAGAACGCTCCCGGCCAAAATCGCAGGCAGAGCTGATCGCTGAAATGGCCCTGCTGAATGTTGAGCAGGAGCGACGCCTCTACCAGGTTGAAGAACAGGTTGAAACCGTCGCGGAAGCTGTCGAAAACATTAAGCGAGGAAATATGCGGCCCGGGTATGTCGGTTATCGCCAGGTGGTCGCAAAAAGCGGCATGACCGATGCCAAGTGCCGAAACCTTGTTAACGCATACCGTATCCCCACCGATACTCACGAGTTTATGACACCTGACGGCCTGCTCTCACGGCGGGCTATCGTGGAGTTTGAACCTCTTATGAAAGCATTCCGCCAAATGATGGCAGAAGCCGAACCACGTGGGACCCGTTGGTATCACCCGAAAATGGGACTCTTTCAGGCTATCGGATGGGAGGAAAAACATTGTGAAGGTTGAGTTTAATGATCAAGGCTCGGTTTCAGTTATCACGGTCACCAGCACTGTATTTGAGTTCCGCCGACACAACCGGGCGATTGATGTGGCGTTGCTTCTCACGCCTGAAATGACCAGCCAGAGCAGCGGTTTTTTCATTATGAAAACGGCCTTAAGCGGCCAGACAAAGTACGCCCTTCGGGCCTACAAGCATCTGATCCGGGAGGCGAAACGATGAGCAACGGTCAGCACTATGCATACCCGAACCCAAGCAATGCGACACCAGGTGGCATGACTTATCGTCAGTATCTTATCGCAAAAATTGCACCAGTTATGATCACGAACTTCTTCAGCAACGATGCTTGGACGGATTACGACGACCTCGCCAGAACTCTGATGATGGCTGTGGATGCCATCATCGAAGCTGAACAGGAGACAGCTGAATGAAGCGAGAATTTAAACTGTGGCGCCACTGTCGTGGCCTGAACGTGGTGTGAGGTGGGTATGCAGACAATCATTCAACTTGAGCCGAACGAGTGGGTATCTGAGGACCTGCTGATCGCAGTGACTGGCATGAAGCGCGGTACAATTACCCGCGCCCGCAAAAAGTCCTGGCTGCTGGGTAGGGAGTATAAGCACGTTTCCCCAGAGGGTGATCCAAAGCCCACCAGCGAATGCATGTATAACCGCAAAGCGGTTGATGCGTGGATTGCAGCACAAAAGCAACCAATTTGGTGATCGGGCAACATGAAACAGGTAAGCTTATACAGCTCCTGGGCGTCGGGAGGGAACAATGAGTAAAGAATCATACCCAACGGGCGTTGAGAACCACGGAAAATCACTCCGCATATGGTTCATTTTTAAAGGTAAGCGTGTCAGGGAAAACCTCGGTGTCCCTGACACCGCTAAAAACAGGAAGGTGGCTGGGGATCTGCGAACGTCAGTATGTTTTGCTATCCGCATGGGGACCTTTGACTATGCGGCGCAGTTCCCCAACTCGCCAAACCTGAAAATTTTCGGTATCGGCAAGAAAGAAATTACCGTGAAAGAGCTGTCTGAAAAATGGCTTGACCTGAAACGGATGGAGATCTGCGCTAATGCTCTGGACCGGTATGAATCGGTTGTAAGGAATATGCTGCTGAGGATTGGCGGAAACAAGCTTTCCTCATCCGTGACTAGGGAAGACCTGTTGTATGTCAGGAAGGATATGTTGTCGGGGGGAAAGGGGTTGAGCGTGGCGACGGTAAACTATTACATGACCACCATAGCGGGCATGTTTCAGTTTGCCGCTGATAATGGTTATATCCGAGAAAACCCGTTTAACGGAATCAGGCCGCTTAAAAGGGCCAGGATAGAACCTGATCCACTCACTCGTGACGAATTTATTCGTTTCATAGATGCCTGCCCGCATCAGCAAACGAAAAACCTGTGGTCTGTTGCGGTTTACACAGGATTACGCCACGGTGAGCTGGTCTCCCTTGCATGGGAAGACATAGATCTGAAAGCTGGAACGATGACCATACGCCGAAATTATACGAAACTTGGTGATTTCACTCTACCAAAAACCGAAGCCGGCACCGACAGGGTCGTGCATCTGATCAAACCAGCCATTAGCGCTTTGAGGAACCAGGCGGAAATGACCAGACTGGGAAGGCAGTATCAGATTGAGGTACAACTACGGGAGTATGGTCGAACGGCTATTCATGACTGTACATTTGTGTTCAATCCTTTGTTGGTCAGAAAAAGCAGTAATGTTGGTTATCATTACAAGGTTGATTCAATTGGTGACTCATGGGAGGCGGCGCTGAAACGCTCTGGTTTAAGGCATCGCAAAGCATATCAGTCCAGACACACTTATGCCTGCTGGTCACTTTCAGCCGGGGCCAACCCCAGCTTCATTGCGAGCCAGATGGGGCACACAAGCGCCCAAATGGTTTTCAATGTCTACGGCGCCTGGATGGCCGACAGTAACAGCGATCAGATTGCTATGTTGAACCAGAAATTATCGGACTTTGCCCCATCCATGCCCCAAGGCATAGTTATTTGAAAACAATAACCTTATATATCAACAAGGTAGTGAGTCACCCTCGTCATATCACCACGATGCTGGGGATGGTGGAAGCGGGCATCGGCATTGCCGCCGTGCCCGCGATGTCGATGCCCGCCGGGGAGCATTCCGTTCTCCGCGCTGTGCCGCTCACCGACCCGGTGGTCACGCGTACGGTAGGCCTGATCCGCCTCAGCGGCCGTATTCAGTCCTACGTGGCGGCAGAGCTGGAGAAGCTGATTATTGAACAGTATCCTTCTGGCTGACCGGCGCGGCGGCGGCTACGCTTCGCATACCGGTGGCGTGGATGGTCTCCTGCGCCGCCGGTGACGCCAGATACGTCAGCAGCGCCTTGCCTTCCTGCGGGTGGTCGGCGCTGATGGTCACCGCCCCGGCAAAGCGGGTGATGTACTGCAGGTTATCCGGCAGTTCGCCGACGAAGGTTACGCCGGGCACCGGCAGCAGTTCGCTCACCTGCTGAAAACCGATCGCATACCGTCCCTTGGCCACTTCCGAGGCCACCGGAATGCGCTCCACCATCTGCGCTTTACTCTGCATCGCGTCATCAATGCCCAGGGTGTGGAACAGCGTCGAGCTGACATAGCGTCCGCTGGCGCTGTCGGAGTACGCGACCGATGGCGCCGCCAGCAGCGTCGCCCGCAGCTGGTCTGCGTTGTGGATAGCCGGCAGCGGCGCCCCCGCCTTCACCACCACGCCGATCGGCGAGTCGGCCAGCTCCCGGCGCGAATCCGGTTGCGTACGGCCCGCTTTCTCGAGGCTGGTCAGCGCGTCCCCGACCATGATCACCACGTCCGCGTGTTCGCCGCGCGCCAGACGGCTAGGGATCGCCTGCGGCGTTTTTCCCATCGACGGGCCAGGGATCACCACGAGGTGGTTGCCGGTTTGTTTTTCCCACGCCGGGGCCAGCTTTTCCAGCGCCGCTTTGAAGCCGCCGGAGATCATCACGGTGACCTCAGCGGACAACGCGCTGCCGCCGGTGGCGGCCAGCAGCAGCGTGGCTAGCAGGGTTCCTGTCGTTTTACGCATCATCTTCTCCCTGATTAACGTGCCGTCTGCAGCGCAACGGCGCTACGGCGATAGAGGTAGCAAGTGGCCAGCAGACCGCAGATGGCGGCAAAGCTCATCCAGTAGCCGGGAGACGCTTTATCACCGGTATACTCAATCAGCGCCGTGGAAATCACCGGCGTGAAGCCGCCAAACACCGCGGTCGCCAGGCTGTAGGCCAGCGAGAAACCTGCCACGCGCACTTCGGCGGGCATAATTTCGGTCAGCGCCGGGATCATCGCCCCATTGTACATGCCGTAGATAAACGACAGCCACAGCAGCACGCTCAGCATCATCAAAAAGCTCGGGGCGTTCGCCAGCATGGTCAGCGCAGGCCAGGCGGTAGCCAGCGCCAGCAGGGTCATGGCGATCAGCACCGACCGGCGGCCAAAGCGGTCGGACAGCGCCCCGCCCACCGGCAGCCAGAAGAAGTTGGAAATCGCCACCAGCAGCGTGACCAGCAGGCTGTCAGAGGCGCTGAGCATCAGCACCTTTTTACCAAAGGTCGGGGCATAGACGGTGATCAGGTAGAACGCGGTGGTGGTCATCGCCACCATCATCATCCCGGCGATAACCACCTGCCAGTTCGCCAGCAGGGTGGCGAATACCTGGCGCATCGCCAGATGATGGCGGCGGGCAGTAAACTCCTGGGTCTCCTCCAGCTTACGGCGCAGGATAAAAATGAACGGAACAATCAGGCAGCCGAAAAGGAACGGAATACGCCAGCCCCAGTCGCTGATAGCGCTCGGCTCCAGTACCGCGTTGAGGGCAAAGCCCATCGCGGCTGCCACCATGATGGCAACCTGCTGACTGCCCGACTGCCAGCTGGTGTAAAAGCCTTTGCGGCCCGGGGTGGCGATCTCGGCCAGATAGACCGACACCCCGCCCAGCTCGGCGCCGGCGGAAAAGCCCTGCAGCAGACGGCCGATCAGCACCAGCAGCGGCGCCCACAGGCCAATGGTCTGATAAGAGGGGATCAGCACGATCAGGAAAGTGCCGGTGGCCATGATCGACAGGGTGACGATCAGCCCCTTGCGCCGCCCCACCTTGTCGATATAGGCGCCAAGTACGATAGCGCCGATGGGGCGCATCAAAAAGCCGGCGCCAAAGACTGCGAAGGTCATCATCAGCGAGGCGAATTCACTGCTCGCCGGAAAAAAGGTATGGGCGATGTAGGTGGCATAAAACCCGAACAGGAAAAAGTCGAACTGTTCGAGAAAGTTACCGGACGTGACGCGCAGAATGGCGCCGATCCGGTCACGGGTACTCATCTGTGAGGTTGTTGAATGCATGCAGGTCTCCAGTTTGTTATCCACGCGTTGTCGCGCGCCTGTCGCTGAAGACTGAAACAGAACCGGGAACGAAATAAGCGTAATAAACGCATCCACTAATGCATTTTACGCATGAATAACATTTAACTAATTAACATTACTTTTACATACAATCATTTAACACACGCCGTCCTAACCACGCCGCGGGTGACGGCGAAAAAGTCAGTTTTCCGTTTTGTGACCGGGGCCAGGATATGTCGCCGTGGGTTGAAGGCATAAAACCTGGCCTGGGGTAACGAAATACCCTGCCGGCTGGAAAGCGCGTCAGGAAGCGGTGGACTCCGCCACCAGCGTCTGCAACAGGGAGATAAGCCAGCGGGTAGCCTCGCGTTTCCCGCTGCGTTGGTGGGCGTAAATCTTGACGTCAAACGGCGGAACCGGAAACGGCAGCGGGAAAATGGTCAGCCGGGCGGCGCGGGCCATCGTCTCCGCCGCCCGCCGGGGCAGCGCCATCAACAGGTCGCTCTGCTCAATAATAAAGGGCGCGCTCAGCATCGAGGGGGTTTTTATCGCCACCTGCCGCGAATAGCCCTGTCGCTCCAGCTCACAGTCCAGCACCCCCTGCCGCTCATTCCACGGGGTCACCACCAGATGACGGGCCGCAAGGTAGGCGTCCAGGGTCAGCGCCGTCCGGTTGGCCTGGCTGATGACCACATATTCGTCCCGCAGCCAGTTAATCTCCTCAAGATCGGGATGGACTGGCTCGTCAGGGGTATTGAACCCGAGGGCCAGGTCGACCTCGCCCGCCAGCAGCTCGGTCAGCGCCGGGCTGTGGGGCAGATAACGGAGCTCAAACCGCAGCCCGGGCGCCTCACGCTGCAGATGATGCATCAGCGTCGGAAAGACGCAGAACGCGGTGAAATCGGTGATCGCAATCTGCATGCAGTCGGTGCTGGCGGCCGGCACAAACGCCGCCGGCGGCGTCAGCTCCTGGTTGAGAAACTTCAGCGCCGAAGCGATAGAGGGCGCCAGCTGGCTGGCATAGACGCTGGGGCACATCCGGTGGCCTTCGCGGTAGAACAGCGGATCGTTGAGGGCGCTGCGTAGCCGGGAAAGCGCATGGCTCAGCGCCGAGGTGCTCATCGCCAGCTCTTCCGCCGCCAGGCGTACCGAGCGGGAGCGATAGACCGCGTCAAAGACCGGCAACAGGTTGAGGTCAATCCGGCGCAGGACAGGATGCATATTATTCATCGTTTGCTGATTTCATTGCACTTAATTCTTTTCACAATACCGCTTATCCTCAGGGTCAGCAATTTTGCTCTCTTTTGACTATGGATACAGGACACCCCATGAGCATCACAATCCGCCAGGCCACCCCGGACGACGCCACCGCTATCTACGACATGATTTATGAACTCGCGGTCTACGAGAAAGCCCCCGAAGAGGTAGTGACGACGCCAGAGGAGATCAGAGAGACACTGTTTGCCAGCGGCAGCAAAACCGAAGCGCTGATCTGCGAGGTGGCGGGCAAAGCGGTGGGCTACGCGGTGTTCTTCACCAGCTACTCCACCTGGCTTGGACGCAATGGTATCTATATGGAGGATCTGTACGTCACCCCCGACTATCGCGGGATCGGCGCCGGAAAAGCGCTGCTGAAAACCATCGCGCAATATGCTGTACAACGTCAGTGCGGGCGTCTGGAGTGGAGCGTGCTCGACTGGAACCAGCCGGCGATTGATTTCTATCTGAGCATTGGCGCGCAGCCGCAGGATGAGTGGGTGCGTTATCGCCTCACTGGCGATGCGCTGCGGGCCTTTGCGGAGTAAAGCGGCTCGCCAGCAGGTCGGCGCCAGGCGTCGACCTGCTGGCCGCGGATCAGGCTTCGACCGCGCTCTTCTGCAGCTGCGGACCGGCCAGCGCCAGACGCGCGCCCGCTTCGGTATCGCTGTACTGCTTGAAGTTATCCATAAACAGCTGAGCCAGGCTCTCGGCCTTCTCCTGCCATTTATCCGCTGAACTCCAGCCATTACGCGGATCCAGCACCGCGCTGTCTACCCCTGGAATGCTCTGCGGGATCGCAAGACCGAACACCGGGATGGTCTCCTCGCGCAGCGGGCCGGTAGTGCCGTTGAGGATCGCGCTAATGATGCTGCGGGTATCGCGCAGCGACAGGCGTTTACCCTCGCCGTTCCAGCCGGTGTTGACCAGCCAGGCTTCGGCGCCGGATTCCGCCATCTTCGCCGCCAGGACGCTGGCGTACTGGGTCGGGTGAAGCAGCAGGAACGCCGCGCCATAGCAGGCGGAGAAGGTCGGCGTCGGCTGGGTAATGCCGCGCTCGGTGCCCGCCAGCTTCGAGGTGAAACCCGACAGGAAATGGTACTGCATCTGCTCGGTGGTCAGACGGGAGACCGGCGGCAGAACGCCAAACGCATCGGCGGCAAGGAAAATCACCTTCGACGGATGGCCCGCGCGGGACACCGGCTTGACGATATTGTCGATATGCGACAGCGGATAGGAGACGCGGGTGTTTTCGGTTTTGCTGCCGTCGGCATAATCCACGCTGCCGTCAGCGCGCACCACCACGTTTTCCAGCAGCGCATTGCGGCGGATGGCGCCATAAATCTCCGGCTCCGCCTGCGGATCGAGATTGATGGTCTTAGCGTAGCAGCCGCCTTCGAAGTTAAACACGCCGTCATCGTCCCAACCGTGCTCGTCATCGCCAATCAGCTGACGATGCGGATCGGTCGACAGGGTGGTTTTCCCGGTCCCGGAGAGGCCGAAGAACAGCGCCACGTCCCCTGCTTCGCCACGGTTGGCCGAGCAGTGCATCGACGCGATGCCTTTCTGCGGCAGCAGGTAGTTCATGACCGAGAACAGCCCTTTCTTCATTTCGCCACCGTACCAGGTACCGCCGATGAGCTGAATACGCTCGCTGAGATTAAAGGCGACAAAGTTCTCGGAGTTCATCCCCTGCGCCTGCCAGTTGGCATTGGTGCAGCCCGCGCCGTTGAGCACCACGAAGTCTGGCGTAAAGCTGGCCAGCTCGTCGGCGCTTGGCACGATAAACATGTTTTTGACAAAGTGGGCCTGCCACGCCACCTCGGTGACGAAGCGTACGCCAAGACGGGTGTCCGGGCTGGCGCCGCACCAGGCGTCGATGACGTACAGTTTTTTGCCGCTCAGCTGGCCCGCGACCAGGCTTTTCAGGCTGCGCCACACGTCTGGCGATAACGGCTTATTGTCATTACGGCCGAGGCCGGAGTCTGCCCACCAGACGGTGTCGCGAGTCTGTTCGTCGCGGACGATGTATTTATCGCGCGGCGAACGGCCGGTGAAGATCCCGGTATCAACAGCCACAGCGCCAGAGTCGGTCATCACGCCGCGGGCCGCGCCGGTCAGCTCAGGAGAGGTTTCATGTGCAATAAGCAAATCGTAATCAGGGTTGTAAAAGAATTCGCCGCTTGCATTAATCCCCAGCTCCTGCAGAGCCATTTTTACTGATTCAATTTGTTGTGACATGGAACTCCTGACAAACTATTTAAGGTAAGAGGCCTGGGTTATTCATTGCTTTCGTCATCGTCGCCGGCTATTTAATAAGATAAGTCCTGGGCAATGAAATAAAGCAATAAATAACCGTGAGTCGCGATTTCATATCGTGCTCATGTAGGGTCGCCGATATGCATTCATAAATCTCAACTTTCCAAAAAATGTTAACACCTGTCGATAATTATGTTAATTGCATAGTTTCTATGCGCTATGCTAAAATTGCATAGCCTTTATTGCGTTTTTGAGGACTGGATCGGTGTTGGCAAATCTGGAAGTAAAATGGATGTATGATGTGATTGCCCTCGAGGAGTCGCGCAGCTTTACCCTGGCGGCCAAAGCCCGCAACATCTCTCAGTCCTCGTTCAGTCGACGCATCCAGTCGCTGGAAGCTTCCCTCGGATTCAGCATCTTCGATCGTAGCGCCAACCCTCTGCAGCTGACCAACCGCGGGAAAATTTTTGTCGGCTATGCGCGAAATATGCTCGATGACATGGATTTTCAGATCAGCCGTATTAAAGGCTTAAATAACACTACCCAGAAAATAAGGATCGACGCCGCCCCTTCGCTGTCGGTGTTATTACTGCCGGAGATCATCGCCGGTTACACCGACCGTAAAAATAAGACTTTTCATGTTGAATCGATTAACGTCAACGACGCCGTATTTAACCTGAAAGAGGGAAAAAGCGATTTTATCCTCTCCTTCTATAATGAAGAATTAATGAACTATCCGTTTATTAATCATAAAATTTTTGATTCTTACCTGCACCTGGTCTCCCCCTGCGACGAACATGGCCGCCCGCTGTTTCATTTACATCGCGGCGTGCTGCCGCTGATGAAATACGCCAACGACAGCTATATGGGGCGCCAGGTGAACCAGGTCATCGACCGCACGCCGGAGATCACCTTCTCTCTCACCTTTGTCTCTTCCATGAGCGAGCTGCTCAAGCGCATGATCCTCAATGGCGACGGCGTGGGCTGGCTGCCGCAGTACTCCATTCAGCGCGAGCTGGACGAAGGCCGGCTGACGATCCTCGATGAGAGCCTGTCGCTGCCGATCGGCGCCTGGCTCTACCGCTCCGGCTCGCGGCTTAACCAGGCCGCCGAACGTTTCTGGCAGCACATTAAAACCCGTAACGAACCGCGGGAATAACCCCCTCAGCCGCTGATCCCCAGATATGCCTTACGCACCTCCGGGTCGTTGAGCAGCGTCTGGCCGCTACCGCTCAGGCGGATCTGGCCGTTCACCATCACGTAGGCGCGGTCCGACAGGTTGAGGGCATGGCGGGCATTCTGCTCCACCAGAAACAGCGTCATCCCCTGGGCCGTCAGCTCGCGCAGGATCTGAAAAATCTGCTTCACCACCAGCGGCGCCAGCCCCAGGCTCGGCTCATCCAGCAGCAGCAGGCTCGGTCGGCTCATCAGCGCCCGGGCGATGGCCAGCATCTGCTGCTCGCCGCCGGAGAGGGTCATCGCCCGCTGTCCCCGCCGCTCTTCCAGCCGGGGGAACAGCTGGTACATTCGCGCCTTGTCCTCGGCCTGATAGCGGTTGCCAATGGCAATGGTCCCCATCAGCAGATTCTCCTCGACGGTCATATCGGGAAAGATGCGCCGCCCTTCCGGGGCCTGGGCGATGCCGTTGCTGGCGATAAAGTGGGTCGATTTCCGGCTGATCGCCTCCCCGCGATAGAAAATCTCCCCGCCGGCAATGCGCGGCTGGCCGAAGACCGACATCAGCAGCGTTGATTTACCGGCGCCGTTGGCGCCGATCAGCGCCACCGTCTCCCCCTCGTTGACGGTGAGGGAGACCTGCTTCAGGGCCTGGATCGGCCCGTAGAAGACATCCACCTCATTAAAGGCAAGCAAAGGCTGGCTCATCGGCGCGTCTCCTCTTCCTCAGCGCCTAGATAGGCGGCAATCACGCTGGCGTTGGCCTGGATCGCCTGCGGCGCGCCGCGGGCGATGACGTCCCCGTGATCGAGGACGATGATATGATCCGAAATCTCCATCACCATCCCCATATCATGCTCGATCAGTAGCACCGTAATGCCGTGCTGCTGGCGCAGAAAGCGAATAATCCGGCTCAACGCCTGGGTTTCCACCGGGTTGAGACCGGCGGCCGGCTCGTCCAGACAGATCATCTCCGGACGGGTGCACATGGCGCGGGCGATCTCCAGCCGCCGCTGCTGTCCGTAGGAGAGGGTCCCCGCCAGACGGTTGGCGCAGTCCACCATCTCCACCACCTCCAGCCAGTAAAAAGCGCGATCCAGCGCCTGACTCTCCGCCTGCCGATACCCACGGGTATTGAGGATCCCGGCCAGTAGATGGCGGTTGACCTGGGTATGCTGGGCCACCAGCAGGTTCTCGATCACCGACATCTCGCGGAATAAACGTATATTCTGGAAGGTGCGCGCCAGGCCAGCGCGGTTCACCAGATGGGTGCCACCGAACATCTTGTAATAGATCCGCCTCCCCAGCTGCGCCGGGTGGAGAAAATCGTCCGGGTGAAGCTTCTGCCCCAGCACCTGAATGACATCGGTGACCTTTTCCCGCGCCCGCAGCACGATACTGCCCCCCGTCGCCCGATAAAAACCGGTCAGGCAATTAAACACCGTGGTCTTGCCCGCGCCGTTGGGGCCGATCAGGGCGGTGATCGACCCCCGCTCCACCTCCAGATTGACATCATTCAGCGCTTTGATGCCGCCGAAATGCATCATCAGATGCTCAACGCGTAAGATGCTGTCGGTCATGGCGCGACTCCTTTTCGCAATGCAACCCCGCTGCGGCTGGTGCGCACCAGGCCGCGCGGCCGCCAGATCATCATCATCACCATCAGCACGCCGAACAGCAGCACCCGATATTCGTCAAAACCGCGCAGCAGCTCCGGGGTGACCGTCAGAACAAACGCCGCCAGTACCACTCCCAAGGTGGAGCCCATTCCCCCGAGCACCACAATCGCCAGGATCAGCGCCGACTCAAAAAAGGTGAACGACGTCGGGTTAACAAACCCCTGATAGCTGGCGAAGAACACCCCGGCGATGCCGGCCGTCGACGCGCCGAGCATAAACGCCGAGAGCTTCACCAGCACGTGGTTGAGCCCCATCGCCCGACAGGCGATCTCATCCTCGCGCAGCGCCTCCCAGGCGCGGCCGATGGGCATCCGCGTCAGGCGATGCTTCACCAGCAGCACCAGCATCACCACCAGGCACAGCACGGCGTAGAGAAAGATGAATTTCAGGTTGGGGTTGTAGCTGACGTGGAAAAACTCATGGATGGGGATGCCGCCATCCTTGGCCCGGCGGGTAAACTCGAGGCCAAACAGCGTGGGGGATGGCACCGGTACGCCGTTAGGGCCACCGGTGAAGCTCACCCAGTTGTTAAGCACCAGGCGGATAATTTCGCCAAAGCCGAGGGTGACGATGGCCAGATAGTCGCCATGCATACGCAGCACCGGAAAACCCAGCAACGCCCCGGCGAGGGCCGCCATCACCGCCCCCAGCGGCAGCATCGCCCAGAAGCCGAGGCCCAGGTACTGGTAGCCCAGCGCCAGGCCGTAGGCGCCGATGGCGTAAAACGCCACATAGCCCAGATCGAGCAGACCCGCGAGGCCCACCACAATATTCAACCCCAGGCCAAGCAGAACGTAGATCAGCCCAAGAATGGCCACGGTCAGCAGATATTTTGTGGCGAGAAACGGAAAGACAATGGCCAGCCCCACCAGCAGCGGTATTATCCAGCGCAGCCGCGAGCGGTAGCCCGGCGGCCGGACGTATACCCCGTCATCCGCCCCCTCAAAGCGGGCAATAAAGGCTTTTCCCCTGTGGCTCTGCAGCAGCAGACTGAGCGCCAGCCTGCCGGCCATCACCACCGCCACCAGAATCGCCACCCGCGCAGGCGCGAGGGTAAAACCATACCCTTTGAGCACCACGCCGACGATCGGACCAAAGACAATTAACGCGCAAAGGCCGGCCAGTACGCTGTCGATCAGCGCGTTTTGGATAGCCCGCGCAGGCTGGCGCGTAATTTCACCCATAAAGCCTCCTTAGACCTTGGCCACCAGCGGACGTCCCAGCAGCCCCTGCGGGCGAAAAATCAGGATCGCCACCAGCAGCGCAAAGGAAAAGACATCTTTGTAATCCGAATTCACCAGCCCGGCGAACTGGGCTTCGGCCACCCCAAGCAGCAGACCACCCAGCATCGCGCCAGGCAGCGAGCCGATCCCGCCCAGCACCGCGGCGGTGAAGGCTTTGATGCCGATAATAAATCCGATATAGAAGTCGAAGGTGCCGTAGTTCATGGTCACCAGCACGCCGGCCAGACCGGCCATCGCCGCGCCGATGACAAACACCAGGGAGATCACCCGGTCGGTATTGATACCAAGGATCGCCGCCATGCGCCGGTCCTGCTGGGTGGCGCGGCAGATGCGCCCCAGCCGGGTATACTGAATAATCCAGGTCAGGATAAGCATCCCCACCAGCGCCGCGACGAGAATAAACACCTTGGTCCAGGTGATCTGCACCACCCCATCGCCCACCGTCATGCGCAACGCGCCGCTAAGCAGCGTCGGGATGCCCTGCTGGTTCGGCCCCTGGCTCAGCTGGACATAGTTCTGCAGGATCAGCGACATCCCGATAGCCGAGATCAGCGGCGCCAGCCGCGTCGAGTTGCGCAGCGGCCGGTAGGCGATGCGCTCGATCGCCCAGCCGTATACGCCGGTGACCACGATGGTGAACACCAGAGTGGCGAAAATCAGCAGCGGAAAGGAGTGGATCCCGAAGAAAGAGAGCAGCGCCAGGCCGATGGCGCACAGGTAGGCGGAGACCATATACACCTCGCCGTGGGCGAAGTTGATCATGCCGATGATCCCATACACCATGGTGTAGCCGATGGCGATTAAGCCGTACACCGCGCCCAGCGTCAGCCCATTGATCAGTTGTTGCAGAAAAAACGCCGTCATAGCCCCTCCAGCCGCCAGGCAGACGGCAGCCGGGTTCCGTTCCCGGTCAACCGCCGTCATGTGACAATTCGCAAGTCAAAAGGACAGAGCGTCCTCAGGTCGTGGCCGATCAGAGCTGGTGATATTTGCCCTTGTCGTCCCACTGATAGACCACGTAGTCGGACACCTTGAGGTCGCCTTTGCCATCCCAAGCTTTCTTGCCCATCACCGTCTCGACGTCGTGGCTCTTCAGCCAGTCGCTGGCTTTGGCGTTATCGGTACCGACGGCGTTCCAGGCCGCGGCGATAGCCTGAATAGAGGCGTAGGCGTAGAGGGTATAACCTTCCGGCTCAAAGCCGCTGGCGCGGAACTTCTCGATCACCGCTTTGCCGTCCGGGAGGGTGCGCGGATCCTGACCAAAGGTCATCAGCACGCCGTTGGTGAACTGCGGCCCACCGGCGGCCGTGACCAGCTCCTCGGTGACGATACAGTCGCCGGAGAAGAATTTGGCCTGCACGCCCTGCTCGCGCATCTGGCGCACCAGCGGGCCCGCTTCCGGATGGCAGCCGCCAAAGTAGACCACGTCCGGCTTGAGGGCGCCGATCTTGGTCACCAGGGCGTTAAAGTCTTTTTCACCGCGGGAAAGGCCTTCGTACAACACTTCTTTGGTACCACGCTTCGCCAGCGCCGCGCGGGTGGCATCGGCCAGCCCCTGACCATAGGTGTCTTTATCGTGGATCACGGCGATTTTCTTCGCCTTCAGCACGTCCAGCATATAGTTGGCGGCGATCGCCCCCTGCTGATCGTCACGACCACACATGCGAAAGAGATCTTTCATGCCGCGCTCGGTGATCTGCGGGTTGGTCGAGCCGGGGGTAATGGTCAGGATCCCGGCTTCGTCATATACCTCGGAGGCCGGCATCGTTGAGGAAGAGCAAAAGTGCCCCACCACGGCGGAGACTTTCGCTTCATCCACCAGCCGGTTGGCCACCGCCACCGCCTGCTTCGGTTCGCACGCGTCATCCCCCTGCACCAGCACAATCTTTTCGCCTTTGATGCCGCCGGCGGCATTGATATCGGCCACCGCCTGCGAGGCCCCCTTCCAGTACTGGGCGCCGTAGGTGGCGTTGGGGCCGGTAAAGGGCCCGGCGACGCCGATCTTCACGTCTGCCTGGGCGTAAAAGGCCATGCTCATACAACCTGCTATCACAACATGAAGCGTCATTGTTTTCAGTTTCAAAGACATTCGGATATTCCTCAGCGATGTAAAGCCTGGCGTCATGGAATGACGCAGAAAATATCACTTACCGTGTGGTGCCGACGCTGGCGCAGCGCCAGGACGGCCAGGGTGGAAGAAGCAAAAATCCCGCCAGGAAGGAGTGGAACACCGGAGAACAGTCGCCCCGGTCGGTACGCACGCGACGGCAACCCGTGCCGCATCCGGCAAGGGCGCATTCCCTTTCAGGTCAGGAGATCGGTTGCCATCACGTGGCGAGCCGGACAACGCGGTATCCGTACCGGCCCGTGAGCTAAACATAGATGCAGTTAGCGGTCGCTGCGCGCCAGCGTGGTGCAAAAATGCGAATATGATCAACAGTGGTGATTATTTTGTTGCGGTAATGTGAAGATGATAACAGGAGAGCCCGTTAAAGGCTCTCCTGTGACCCGGTGGCCGCTCAGAGTTGACTGGTGAACGTTCGGGAGATCACATCCTGCTGCTGTTCGCGGGTCAGCGCGTTAAAGCGGACCGCATAGCCGGAGACGCGGATCGTCAGATTCGGATACTGCTCCGGGTGTTCTATCGCATCGAGCAGCTTTTCCCGGTTCAGCACATTGACGTTGAGATGCTGTCCCCCCTCCACCGTCTCCTCGTGGTGGAAGTAGCCGTCCAGCAGGCCCACCAGGTTGTTTTCCTGCGCTGACGGGGCTTTGCCGAGCGCCGCCGGCACGATGGAGAAGGTATACGAGATGCCATCTTTGGCGTAGGTAAACGGCAGTTTCGCCACCGAGGTCAGCGACGCCACCGCCCCTTTCCGGTCGCGGCCATGCATCGGATTGGCCCCCGGAGCGAACGGCGTCCCCGCCCGACGTCCGTCCGGGGTGTTGCCGGTTTTCTGGCCGTATACCACGTTGGAGGCGATGGTCAGGATCGACTGGGTCGGCACCGCCTGACGCCAGGTGGGGAGCGCCTGAATTTTGCGCATAAAGCGCTCCACCAGGTCGCAGGCGATGGCATCGACCCGATCGTCGTTGTTGCCGTACTGCGGATAGTCGCCTTCAATGACAAAGTCCACCGCCAGCCCGTGGTGATCGCGCACCGGCTTCACCCGGGCGTACTTTATCGCCGACAACGAATCCGCCGCCACCGACAGGCCGGCGATGCCGCAGGCCATCGTGCGGTAGACGTCGCGGTCGTGCAGGGCCATCAGCGCCGCCTCGTAGCTGTACTTATCATGCATGCAATGGATGATGTTCAGCGCGCTGATGTACTGCACCGCCAGCCAGTCCATAAAGTGGTCGAGGCTGGCCATCACGGTGCCGTAGTCCAGCACCTCATCGCGCAACGGTGCGGTTTTCGGCCCCACCTGAATCTTCAGTTTCTCATCCACCCCGCCGTTAATCGCGTAGAGCAGCGTTTTGGCGAGATTGGCGCGGGCGCCGAAGAACTGCATCTGCTTGCCGATCACCATCGGGCTGACGCAGCAGGCGATGGCGTAGTCGTCGCTGTGAAAATCGCTGCGCATCAGATCGTCGTTCTCATACTGCAGCGACGAGGTGGCGATAGAGACCCGGGCGGCATATTTTTTAAACGCCGCCGGCAGCGCTTGCGACCAGAGCACGGTCAGGTTCGGCTCCGGCGCCGGGCCCATGGTGTGCAGAGTATGCAGATAGCGGAAGGTGGTTTTGCTGACCAGGGTGCGACCATCCAGCCCCATGCCGCCCAGCACCTCCGTCGCCCAGATGGGATCCCCGGAGAACAGCGAATCAAATTCCGGGGTGCGCAGGAAACGCACCATGCGGATCTTCATGATGAAGTGATCAATGAGCTCCTGGGCCTGCTCCTCATTCAATAAACCGGCGCGCAGATCGCGTTCGATATAGATGTCGAGGAAGGTGGCCGTGCGCCCCAGCGACATGGCGCCGCCGTTCTGCGACTTCACCGCCGCCAGGTAGGCGAAGTAGAGCCACTGCACCGCCTCCCGGGCAGTGCGCGCCGGGTGAGAGATATCGCAGCCGTAGCGGGCCGCCATCTCCTGCATCTGCAGCAGCGCGCGCCGCTGTTCGGCCAGCTCCTCGCGCAGGCGCAGGGTGGCCTCCAGCGCCTCGCCGCGCTCAAGGGCCGGCTGCAGGTCGGCAAACTGCAGCTCACGTTCGCGGACCAGGTAGCGAATGCCGTACAGCGCCACGCGGCGGTAATCGCCGATGATCCGTCCGCGGCCATAGCCGTCCGGTAGCCCGGTCAGCACCCCGGATTTGCGGCAGCGCAGCATATCCGGGGAATAGACGTCAAAAACGCCCTGATTGTGGGTCTTACGCAGCGCCGTAAACTGATACTCAAAGTCAGGATCCATTTCGCGACCATAGGCCTCGAAGGCGCTTTTGATCATCTTGATGCCGCCAAAAGGATGCAGGGCGCGCTTCAGCAGCTGGTCCGTTTGCAGGCCGACGATCTTTTCCAGCGGCTGGTTGATATAGCCCGCCGCGTGGGCGGTGATGGAGGTGGCGACATTGGTGTCGAAATCCACCGGCGCATGGGTGGCGTTCTCGACGCGGATCCCGGCCATCACCTGCTCCCAGAGGGCGGTGGTCGCTGGCGTCGCGTCGGCGAGGAAAGACTCATCGCCCTCGTAAGGGGTGTAGTTATGCTGAATAAAGTCGCGAACGTCGATCTGCGTTTGCCACGCCGTACCGCGAAAGCCCAGCCAGGCGTCGGCGTATCGTACATCCTGGGTATCGATATCTACTTTCATGAACATCGTCTCTCTACAGAATAAAAAGTCAGGCCAGCGCCGCCGCGGTGTGGATCCGGCCTAAGCGGATCGCATCGAGGGCAATCATGCGCTCTTCATTGGTAGGAATAACCGCGCAGCGCACCCGGCTGCCGTCGGCGGAGATCAGGCGCTCGCCGGCCGAATTGGGCTGCTGATTGCGGGCGGCGTCCATCGCAAGGCCAAAGACCGCCAGCCGCTCGCTCACCAGTCGACGGATCAGCACCGAGTTCTCGCCAATCCCGCCGGTGAAAATAATGCCGTCGAGACGCTGCAGCGCCGCGGCGTGGCCGGCAATATGGCGGGCGATACGATGGACAAAGGTTTTAATCGCCAGGCGGGCGCGGGCATGGCCCTCATGCCACGCCTGCTCCAGCACCCGCAGGTCGGAGGAAAGACCGGAGATCCCCAGCAGGCCGGAGGCGGTGTTGGCCACCCGCTCCAGGTCGCTGAGGGTCTGCCGGGTTTCCGCGGCAATCCACGCCATGGCGCCGAAGTCGACATCACCGCTGCGGGTGCCCATCATCAGCCCCTCCAGCGGCGTCATCCCCATCGAGGTGTCCACGCTGCGGCCGTTACGCACCGCGCAGATCGAGGCGCCATTGCCCAGGTGGGCGATCACCAGGCCGCTCTCCTGCTCCGGCAACCCGAGCAGCGCCAGGGCGCGCTGGGACACATAGCGGTGCGAGGTGCCGTGGAAACCGTAGCGGCGTACCCCGAGATTCTGGTAATACTCCCACGGCAGACCATAGAGAAAAGCTTCCGGGGCCAGGGTCTGGTGAAAGCTGGTATCAAAGACCGCCACCTGCATCACCTCCGGGAACAGCCGCTGCGACGAGGCGATGCCGCTGAGACTGGCGTAGTTATGCAGCGGGGCCAGGGACGATACCTGGCGAATGTTATTGATAACCTCCTCGCTAATAATGACCGACTCGGTGAACAGGTCGCCGCCGTGGGCGACGCGGTGGCCAATCAGGGCCACGCTGTCGATGAGGTCGCGTTGGGCTAATGCTCCGGCAATCGCCTGCAGGGCGCCTTCGTAGCCACGCTGCGCCAGCGCCACCGGCTCGCCGCCGTTGAGCGAGAGAGACGCCCGTTCCGCGTTGATGCCCTCGGCCACGCCGTTGAGCAGGCAGTCGCAGCTTGCGGCGTCCAGGACGGAAAATTTGATTGACGACGAGCCGCAGTTAATCACCAGTACTACAGGAAATTCAGTCATGTTGTACTCCGCGTGGCCTGAGCCGGATTAGAACAGTTTGTAAGCAATGTTGAGGATGGTCAGCAGACCGATAGCGGTCACAAAGAGGTTGTCGAGACGGCCACGGTATTTGGCCAGCGAAGGCGCTTTACGAATGGCGTACATCGGCAGCAGGCACAGCAGCGAGGCGATAATCGGCGCGCCCATGGCCTCAATCAGGTCGAGGATATTGGGGTTGGCATACGCCACCACCCAGGTCGAGCCCATGATGAACACCATGCTCAGGGTATTGAGCTTGCCGCTGGAGACCCGGGTTTTATCCCCTTTATAGCCAAAGCGCAGGATCAGACCGTTCAGCCCTTCGAGCGTGCCGAGATAGTGGCCGAAAAACGATTTGAAGATGGCCACCAGGGCGATGATCGACGCGCCATACTCCAGCAGGGTGGCAAAGGTGGATTTGGTGCCCGACATCGAGGCAAAGTGGTTCGCCAGATAGGAGAGCACCGGGATATTCTGGGCCTTGGCGTCCGCCATGTTCTGCGGTGAGAGGGTAAACAGGCAGCTGAAGGCGAAGAACATCACCACCGCCACCATCAGCATGCTGGCCCGGGAGATGATCTGTGAGCATTTGCGTTCGGTATACTCGCGGCCAAACTGCGCTTCATACTCTTCGCGTTTGGAGACCACAAACGAGGAGACGATCGGCGAGAAGTTGAAGGAGAACACCATGATGGAGATGCCCAGCCATACCGTCACCAGAATGCCGTCGTGACCGGTTAAGGCGATATCGCTGAGGTTGACCTGGTCAATCACCGCGCTATTCCAGTAGGGGATCAGGGACAGGGAGATCACCACCAGGCTGGCGATAAACGGCCACACCAGATAGCTCATCACCTTGACCATCAGGTCTTTACCAAACCAGATGACAAACGCCATCAGCAGCAGCAGGAGCAGCGCCACCACCCCGCGGTTGAGAGCCGGCATCTGCAGCTGGTTCTCCCAGAAAGTCATAAAGGTATTGGTGATCGTGACGCCATAAATCCACAGCAGTGGGCAGATGGCGAAGAAGTACAGAAAGGTGATCACCACCCCGCCGGTTTTGCCAAAATGCTCTTCCACCGTTTCGGTGATATTGCCGGAGGGGTTAGCCCCCGACAGGCATAGCCGGGCCAGCGCCCGATGGCAATAAAAGGCGATGGGATAGGCCAGCACCAGCATCACCAGGATCGGGATCAGCCCGCCGAAGCCGGCGCGGATCGGGAAAAACAGCACCCCGGCGCCGATAGCGGTGCCAAACAGGCCCAGGGTCCAGGTGGTGTCAGATTTACGCCAGGACGAAAGGCTTGTCTGGCTGGATGCAATGCTCTCAGTCGTACTCATATCCTGTCCTCACTTATGTATTGAATTAAGCGTCAACAAAACCGGTAATTTGCGATACCCGGGAGAGATCGATATTGCCCCCGGAAATCAGGCTGACCGTTTTGCGGTTCTGGATATAGCTGTCGAGTTTGCCGCTTAATAACGCGGCGCAGGCTAACGCCCCGGCCCCTTCGGTGATCACTTTATTGCGCTGAATTAAGGCGACCATGCTCTGGCGAATGTCATCCTCACTCACCAGGACGATGTCATCCACCAGCTGGCGGGCGATTTCATAGGTCAGTTTCCCCGGGCGGGCGACGTCGCAACCATCGGCTAAGGTGCCGGCGTGGCGATGGCTGGTGATTTCCCCGGCATACCAGGAGGCGGCCATGCCGTGAACATTCTCCGACTGCACGCCGATAATGCGGATTGTCGGGTTAATGGATTTAATCGCGATCGCGATACCGGCAATTAAGCCGCCGCCGCCAATGGGCACGATGACATTATCCACGTCATACAGATCTTCTAATATTTCGAGTCCAATCGTCCCCTGCCCGGCGATAACCTGCGGGTCGTCATAGGGGGGAATAAAAATGCGGCCCTCAAGTTCAACAATATCGCTGGCTTTGGCGAGGGTATCGTTAAAATTATCGCCATGTAGCACCACTTCCGCCGAATAATCACAGGTGGCGGCAACTTTCGATTTCGGCGCCCCTTTCGGCATCACCACTTTCCCGTCAATGCCGAGCATGGCGCAGGAGAGCGAGACGCCCTGGGCGTGGTTGCCCGCTGAGCAGGCCACCACCCCTTTGCGTTTTTCCGCCGCGGTTAAACCGCACAGTTTATTAAAGGCGCCGCGAATTTTAAATGAACCCGTGCGCTGCATATTTTCGAATTTAAGAAATATTCCGCCCTGGCAGCGCTCGCTAAAATAATTCGAACGGGGCATACCTGTTTTATATATTTTTCCCGCGAGGCGTTGTTTCGCTTCGAGAATATCGTCAATAGATACCGGAAGATCGTAGGTAATATGCATTATGGCCTCTGTATCTTAATATAAAGTCAATGACCGGGCGTCATCCTGCTGATAACAGCGAGGACGTGTGTTGGATTATTTAACGACTTTCAGTTACGCAATAATTTGTAATGGCTGCCAGTGGCGGTTGCCCTGCCCCGAGGAATAGTGTTTCGCCATCTCCACCAGCGACGCCGCGGCGGTTTTTAACCGGTAATTTTTCGACCATACCGCCGCATAGCGCGCCACCGGCAAGGCCTCTTTAATGGGGATGGTGACAAACTGGCTCGAGCCAAACGGCGTGGTCATGTCGCAGGGGATCACCGTCAGAAAATCGGCATTGAGCACCAGGTTATAGATCGTCACCACCGAATCGGTATTAACGATATTTTAACGGCGGATACCGCTGCGCTGCAGGGTGGTCAGCAGTTCGCTGTAGTAGCCCATATTGGTCTCCGGCAGCACCCACTGCTCGTGCTGGAGCGAGGCCAGGCGGACGGTGCCGTTGCCGATCCGCGCCCGGTTCGCCACCAGCACAAACTCAGACTCAAACAGCGGCTCGACGTGCAGGTCCTGCAGTTTCATCTCATCGCTCAGCGTCCCGATGGCGAAGTCGAGGCGCCCGTCGCGGATTGCCGGCAAAAAGGCGGAGAGCTGCGCCTCATACATCGAGACCCGCGCCTTGGGGAAAGTCATTTTAAACTGATGCACCATCTCCGACATAAAGGTAAACCCGACCAGCGAAGGGAAACCAAAGGAGACATCCACCACCGCGCTGTTGGTCAGAGCATTCATTTCATTGACCATATTTTTCATTTCACGGGTGATCGCTTCTGACCAGTTGAGAAATACCTGCCCGGCCTCGGTGAGCGAGACGCCGGTATTTCGCCGGACGATTAATTCGCTGCCAAAATAACTCTCCATGTCGCCAATAATTTTACTGACCGCCGGCTGAGTAAGTCCTAACGCTTTTGCTCCGGCCCCGATTGACCCGCTGCGGATCACTTCCTGGAAAACTACCAGATGCTGTGTTTTAGGCAGAGAAAAAGTATTCATCGCGTCTCACTTTCATTCCTTTGTTGACGGCGGAAAGTGTAACAAATCGCAATTGCCGGGTTATGTGAGAGCTCTCACAAAGGCTCCGCCGCGGCGGATAAGCAGGATCCACGAGCCAGAATAAGCAAATTAAAATCAATACATTACAAGCATCATGACCGCTATTTGCGCGCCTTTAGCCGTGGCCGAATGCGGGGATAAAAATAATTGATGGCGATAACATCGACGGCGAAATGGCGATAAAAAATACGTCTTTTGTACGTTATTCGACCCGCGCTATCAGGTTGAGAAGAAAGCCGAAAATTAAATTAATGCTGTAAAGAATAAAAAGCAGACGTAATAAACGCCATTATTTAACGACAAGCCGGTCGGGCATCACATTTTATCCCCGGCGGTTGGGGAAAATGCACGGTCATTATTTACACCAAAGAAACATTAAATTCACAATTTTTCTTTTGGGTCGCGATAGGCAGCGATCTTTTTTCCGCCATAGCGCAGTTGGTCATACTTTGATTAAAATCAACCCTGGTAATTTATCTTTTACGACGGCCATTGGAGAGTCATTTGTGTTGCCGATCACAAATCCATAAAACAACGACCCGGCCTATCGTGAAGAGATGATCCCGCGGCTGCGCCAGCAGCTTAACGAGCAGCTGATGAGCGACCAGCTGGCTGTCGACCTGCTCTCTTCCTATCTGCGAATGGATCTCAGCGCCCAGCCGTGGGACCAGCCGCTATAGCCCGCCCCGGCGCAGATCGCTGGCCCGGGCATTTCGCCTATAGCTGGCTGACCTCCAGCGCCGCGGCCTCATCCCGCCACGCCAGCAGCGGCGCATAGGCCTCCCGCGACATATCGCTATAGCCGCAGATCAGCAAGGCGTCGCACAGGGAACGATAGCGATCATCGCTTACCAGCTGCTGGAGCGCCTCGCGCAGGCTATTCAGCGTTGCCGCCGGGGTGGCGCCGGCGGTGATCAGCGGCAGCCCTGGCGCGGCCGGGCTCCAGCCGATCGCCACCAGGCCAGCCAGAGCCTGCGGCTGATGGCGCTGCAGCAGAGCGTAGGTCACGCAGTCGATGGCGGCGATATCGGCGTTTTCCTGCTGCAGTTCGCGCAGCGATTGCCGATGGCTGCCGCTGAACATCACCGCTGAAAAAAAACGCCCCTCCCGGGAGAGCGGCGCGACCATTTTACGCAGTACGTTGTAGCCGGACTGCGAGTGCTCGGCATTGCACACCGCCCGACGGCCAAAAAAGTCCCCCAGCATCCGGTGACTATCCGCTTCGCGGACCACCAGCAGGCTGCGATAGCGGCGCCCTTCGCAACCGGGCGCAGCGTAGTGGAAGCAGCCCACCGTCTGCACCTCCGGCAATTGGGTCACCAGCGGGTAGCCACAGGTCTGGCTCAGCAACAGCGTCGGCTGGCGCCAGTGAGCCAGCAGATCCCCGGGGTCAGCCGCCGGAGGGTCCCCCGCCACCATCACGCCGCGTTCGTCCAGCAGCGACTGCACCGCCTGCCACAGGGCCTGGGTCTGTTGGCGGTGGATGGCATACATCGGAAAAGTCATGCGTTCAGCCATGTTCTCCTCCCGCCTGCTCGCCAAAGCCCGGATGGGCGTTCACCGCCACCGCCCGGCGGCTAAAATGGCGTCGCCACTCGCCGTACCCGCGCACCAGGAACCCCTGATTACGCTGCAGATACGCCGCCTGGCGATGCAGATACAGTTGACGTAAAGCGTACCAGGGGACCCCTGGCAGATCATGATGCACCGCATGGTAGTTGAGATTGAGGAACAGCGCCCGCCAGGGGAGCCCGGCCTCGTTAATCACCGAGCGGGCCAGCGGGTCATCCGCGGCGCGGTGTTCGAGAAAAGAGCGTACTTTGGTCAGGGCCAGCGCCGGGTAGCTCACCGCCAGCACAAACCACAGCGGAGAAAAACCCTGCGCCGCCATCCAGGTCAGCAGGCCCGTCAGCAGCAACAGATGCAGACTCCACATGGCGATAGCGCGGCGGTCGCCCTCGTGGAAAGCCCGCAGCGCGCTGTTCAGGGTGTGAATAATATCCATCATCGGCGCCAGCAGCAGACGCCCCCAGAAGGTGTTGCGCAGGTGGATAAGGCGGCGCTGCCAGGCTGAGAAGCGCTGCCAGCTTTCCGCCGTTACGTAGTACGATTCGGGGTCATCCTCAGGGTGCGTCAGCAGATGGTTGCGATGGTGCGCCAGGTGGCTGTCGCGGTAGACGCCATAGGGATACCAGACCGCCAGCGGCAGCGTCCCCAACAGCTGGTTAAACCATGCCAGCCGGGTGGGATGCCCATGGATCAGCTCATGCTGTAAGGACATATACCAGGCGGTAAACCAGATCAACAGCAGCGTGGCCGGAAACAGTCCCAGCGTCCGCCAGCCCGCCACGCAGGCAAACCAGCCGCCGTAAACCGTCACAATCAGCAGCCAGGTCGGCAGCTCGCTGCGCCACAGCCAGCTGCGCGCCAGCTGGCGGATCAGGATGCGCTGTTGGTCATCCACATAGACAGCCGTCTTCTTTTCCGTCACTTCCGATACCTTGCCGTGTTGCCTCATTCCCACCGAAGATGTGAGATAACACGTTAAATAACAAAGTATTTAATTGACTTAGCTTTGCCAAAAAGCGCGTTTGTGTTCAACAGGGCAAAGAGAATACCGTCCATGGCGCAACAGGTTGGCGGTGTTTAAACAGGTCCATCGCCCGGCGGCGCTGCGCTTGCCGGGCCTACGGGATAACCCCTCCCCGGGCCATCCAGGCCGGTGCAGTCGCAGCGCCGCCGGACAAGAACAGCGGCGTCGCTTTTGTGCCGGGCGGCGGCTGCGCCTTGCCCGGCCTACGATCCGTGCGGCCTGTCGTTAATTTATTTACCGCTGTTGCTGAAATTTTACCGCCAGGTCGAGGATACTTAAGAACTCCAGCGCCTTACCCGCCTTCGCGCCGACGATACCGGCGGAGCGTCACAGCGACTACTCCTCTTCCCGCTCCGCTGGCGTCCAGGTCGGCAGAGTCTGGAAGGTGTGCAACAGCCCTTCGGACCACGCCTTGCGAATGCGGTTGAAGTAGGGATCGCTGTCGGTGATGCGATGCTGCCCGGCACTGCTGAAGCTGCCGCTGCGGTAGAGCAGCGTATCCAGCGGCAGGCCGACGGACAGATTACTGCGCAGCGTCGAATCAATGGAGATCAACGCGCAGCACATCGCCTGCTCCAGCGGCGTGTCGATGGTCAGCACCCGATCGATGATCGGTTTGCCGTATTTGCTTTCGCCAATCTGGAAATAAGGCGTGTCGCGGGTGGCTTCAATAAAGTTGCCCTCCGGATAAATATGGAACAGACGATGGGTTTCGCCGGCGATCTGGCCGCCAAGCAGCAGGTTGCAGTTGAAGTTGGTGTTACTGCAGGTCTGCTGGTTGCTGCTGTCGCGCTGGATCACCTCCAGCAGCGTTTTACCGATCAGCATCGCGGCGTCGTAGAGGGAAGTGACCTGCATCAGATTCGGCTCCTGCTGGGTACGGATGCGCGCGCTGAGCAGGCTTATCACGCTCTGGGTGGTGGCCAGATTGCCGGCGGATTGCAGCACCAGCACCCGTTCCCCCTCCTGATGGAAAACGTGCAGCTTTTTAAAAGTGGCAATATGGTCGACGCCCGCGTTGGTGCGGGAGTCGGAAGCAAACACCAGTCCATCCGCCAGGCACATGGCCACACAGTAGGTCATTGCGGTTATTCCCGTATTATTGCTGCTGCGCCTGCTGGCTGTGTTCGCGCACTTCAGCGTTAGTTAACATAATCTCCCCGCCGCCGCCCAGCCGGGTGCCCCGTACCGGGCAGGCGTCGAGATAATCCAGCCCGGTCGCCAGCCGTAAATGCTGATTCAGGCGACGGGTATTATTGGTGATATCAAACGACAGCCAGCGGCCGTCGAGCCAGACTTCCGCCCAGGCATGCATCGCCACATGCTGGGCGTTATCGCTGTAGACATAGCCGCTGACATAGCGCGCCGGGATCTCCAGCGCGCGGCAGCAGGCGAGAAAAACATGGGTATGATCCTGGCACACCCCCTTCGCGCGGGCGAAGGCGTCGGCGGCGGAGTCCTGCACCTGGGTCGCGCCGGGGGAGTATGGCATTCTTAACAGCAGATCCGCCATCAGTTGATTCAGACTCTCTTCCGCCGCATCGGGACGATAGAGGCGCTGGGCAAACTCACGGATCGCCGTATCGGCGCGGGTTAGCGGCGTACAGCGCAGAAAAACCAGCGGCGACAGCAGCTCGGCCTCTTCATCACGCGTCTCCTCCCCTTCGTCGGCGATATCGACAATCCCGCTGGCGCGGATGGTGATCTCCTTGTGCGGGTTATCCAGCGTCAGCACATGCAGCACATTGCCCCAGCCGTCGGTAGTGGTCACCGCCGCGCCGTCCGGCAGGGTCAGCGTCCAGGCGGTGATCGTCTGCCGGGCGGTACTGCGTGGCGTCAGGCGCAGATACTGGGTGGAAAACTTCACTTCTTCATCGTAGCCATAGCGGGTGAGATGATCGATGACCAGTTTCATAAGGCCTCCAGATAGGTTTGTCTGATGCTGTCGGACAGCGCGTTAATTCTCGCCAGCAGCCCGTTAAGGGTGGTCTGCAGGTCCGCCTGCGCCAGGTCGTCACGGGTGCTGAAGCGCAGATCAACGTTAAGCTGATGGGCGAGGCGCAGCGGTTGATAGGAGCGGTCGTTGGCGATCTTCTCCAGCTCGCCCACCAGATCGGCAATGCTGGCGCGCAGCGAACGCGGAATATCGTTGCGCAGGATCAGCAGCTCCATCACCGTTTCGCGACTGACCGGCTGGCGGTAGAGGCTGTTGTAGGCTTCGCGGGCGCTGACCGCATTGAGCAGGGTATCCAGCCGGTAGTATTCCCGCACCGGGTCCGGATCGTTGGTCAGCTGTTGATCCTTAATCAGCAGCAGCTGGGTGGTGGCGAAGGCGCGCTCAATCAGGGTGCCGATACCGATAAAGCTCAGGGCGTCGTTGCGCAGCAGCGTGCCTATCACCGCTCCGCGAAACAGATGCACCCGCTCTTTCACCCACTCAAAAAAGCCGTCGCTCCCCAGCTCGCCCAGCCCTTGCTGGCGGAGGGTCCGCAGTTCAATGCGGGTGGCATTGATGCTCTCCCACACTTCGGCCGACAGACTGCCGCGCACCGCGTGCGCGTTGTTCCACGCCATCTCCACGCAGCTGTAAATACTGCAGGGGTTGTTGCCATCAAGGGCAAAAAAGTTGAGCAGATTGCTCATGGTAAAGCGGGCATGGCGCGCCTGAAACAACTCGTGGGTCATCGACAAATTCAGCGGTAGCGCCAGATCCCGCGACTGCTGGCTGTGGCGGGGGATCATTGATAATTTCCAGGTCACGTCCAGCACCCGGGCGTAGCTCTCCGCCCGCTCGAGATAGCGGGCCATCCAGAACAGTTCACTCGCCGTACGACTTAGCATGATGCGTCATCCTCCATCACCCAGGTATCCTTGGTTCCGCCGCCCTGCGACGAGTTGACCACCAGCGACCCTTCGGTGAGGGCCACGCGGGTCAGGCCGCCGGGCACCAGCCGCATCTCCTGCCCGGACAGCACGTAGGGCCGTAAATCGATATGTCGCGGCGACAGACCTTCCTCAACGAAGGTGGGGCAGGTCGACAGCGCAAGGGTGTCCTGGGCGATATAGTTGGCCGGATTGGCCAGCAGGCGCTGGCGGAAGGCCTCTCGCTCCTCTTTAGTCGAACGCGGGCCGACCAGCATGCCGTAGCCCCCGGCGCCATGGACCTCCTTGACCACCATCAGCTCGAGATTGCTCAGCACGTAGCGCAGGTCCTCCGCTTTCCGGCACTGCCAGGTGGGGATATTGCTGAGGATCGGCTGTTCGCCGAGGTAAAAGCGGATCATCTCCGGGACGTACGGATAGATCGATTTGTCGTCAGCCACCCCGGTGCCGATGGCGTTGGCCAGCACTACGCCGCCGGCGCGATAGACGGACAGCAGCCCCGGGACGCCGAGCATCGAATCGGCGCGGAAGGCCAGCGGGTCGAGCCAGGCGTCGTCGATGCGGCGATAAATCACATCCACCCGCCGCGGCCCCTCGGTGGTGCGCATATACACCGCGCCGTTTTTAATAAACAGATCGGCGCTCTCCACCAGCTCGACCCCCATCTGCTGCGCCAGGAAGCTGTGCTCGAAGTAGGCGCTGTTGAAGCGACCCGGGGTCATCACCACGACGCAGGGATCATCCACCAGCGAGCTTTCGCGCAGGGTCTGCAGGAGGTAGCTTGGGTAGCGCTCCACCGGCGCAATGTGATGCTGCTCGAACATCTCCGGATAGAGGCGCATCATCATCTTACGGTTTTCGAGCATGTAGGAGACGCCGGACGGCGTGCGCAGATTATCCTCCAGCACGTAGTACTGACCGTCGTTATTGCGCACCATATCGACGCCGGTGATATGGGCATAGGTGTTGTTTGGCAGGTTGATGCCCTGCATGCACGGCTGATACTGCTCGTTGGCCAGCACCTGCTCGGCCGGGATCAGCCCCGCGCGCAGGATATTCTGCTCATGATAGATGTCATAGAGGAAGGCGTTCAGCGCTTTCACCCGCTGGCGTATGCCGCGGTCAATGCGCTGCCACTCCCCGGCGGGTATGATCCGCGGCACGCTGTCAAACGGGATCAGCCGCTCGGTCCCCTCATCCTCGCCGTACACGTTAAAGGTGATGCCGATACGGTGAAAAAGCAGTTCCGCTTGCGCTTTTTTCTGCCGGATAGAGAATTGATCGGTGTTGCGAAACCATTGCCACCAGGCATTATAGTGCGGCCGCTGTTCACCCTGCGCGGTCAGCATCTCGTCATAATAATGCCCGTCAGGTAGCGTAATTTTAATCATGGCTATCCCCTCCGGTTGTACTCACTTTGTGGTAATCCCGCTAAGAGATAAGCATTAATTATGCCAGGTCCTCTGCCGCCGCGGCGTTGTGCAAATCGGTTCAGCCCCGCCGTCTGGTTGTGCAAAAAATCGCCAAAACAGCCGCCCGCGCCCGGCGGCGGCTGCACCGTCGTGAGGCAGGGCGACGTTTTTTGCGCCATCGTGGACGCCAGCGCCCTCAGCCAGGCGGCCCAGCCCGCGGCGGTCTCAGGAGACCTGGCAGGTAAATCCTCTGTTTTCGCGCAAAATGTTACCCCTGACACGCGCAGCGGCAGATATTCGTCTAAGGTTTTTGGATGGCCAAACGTCGTGGCCCGCAGTCGATAATGATAAGGAGAACTCCCCATGACGAGTACTGATGCACGTCGTCCCGCTGCTTTGCCCTGTTCCCTGCGCCTGGCGATCGGCGGCGCTCTGATCGCCCTGATGAGCCTGAACGCTCAGGCGGAAGACGGCAAAACCGCGCCGCCCCCCTCGCCGGATATTCTGCTGGGCCCGCTGTTCAATGATGTCCAGAGCGCGAAGCTGTTTGCCGATCAGAAAACCTTCGCCGACGCTATCCCTAACAGCGATCCGCTGATGATCCTTGCCGATTACCGGATGCAAAAAAACCAGGCCAGCTTCGACCTGCGCCACTTCGTCGAACTGAACTTCACGCTGCCGAAAGAGAACGACACCTATGTGCCGCCCAAAGGGCAAACTCTGCGTCAACATATCGATGGCCTGTGGCCGGTCCTGACCCGCAGCACCGTCGAGGTGGAAAAATGGGACTCGCTGCTGCCGCTGCCTAAGCCCTACGTGGTGCCCGGAGGACGTTTCCGCGAAGTCTATTACTGGGACAGCTATTTCACCATGCTGGGTCTTGCCGAAAGCGGTCACTGGGATAAAGTCGAGGATATGGTCGCCAACTTCGCCGCAGAAATTGACGCCTGGGGCCATATCCCCAACGGCAACCGCACCTATTATCTCAGCCGTTCGCAGCCCCCCTTCTTCTCCTTTATGGTGAGCCTGCTGGCGACGCATGATGGCGACCAGGTGCTGAAAACCTACCAGCCGCAGCTGGAGAAAGAGTATCGCTACTGGATGGCCGGAGCGGACGCGCTGGCTCCCGGCAGCGCCGACAAACGGGCGGTGCGGATGGCGGACGGCGCGCTGCTCAACCGCTACTGGGACGATAGCGACACCCCGCGTCCCGAGTCCTGGCTTGACGACGTCAAAACCGCCAAAAGCAACCCGAATCGTCCGGCAACCGAGATCTATCGCGACCTGCGCTCCGCCGCCGCCTCCGGCTGGGATTTCAGCTCCCGCTGGATGGACAATCCGCAGCAGCTCGCCACCATTCGCACCACCTCGATTGTCCCGGTCGATCTCAATGCCCTGATGTTCCATCTGGAGAAAACCCTCGCCCGCGCCAGCAAGGCATCCGGGGACAGCGCTGGCGCTACGCAGTACGATGCGCTGGCTAACGCCCGCCAGCAGGCCATCGAGAAATACCTGTGGAATGATAAAGAGGGATGGTACGCCGACTACGATCTGAAAACCCACAAGGTGCGCAATCAGCTGACCGCGGCGGCGCTGTTCCCGCTGTACGTCAATGCCGCGTCACGCGAGCGGGCGACGAAAGTGGCCGCCGCCGCCGAGTCGCGCCTGCTTAAACCCGGCGGGCTGACCACCACCACCGTCAACAGCGGCCAGCAGTGGGACGCCCCCAACGGCTGGGCGCCGCTGCAGTGGGTGGCGGTCGAGGGGCTGCAAAACTATGGTCAGCAGAAGATCGCCATGGAGGTCACCTGGCGCTTCCTGACCAACGTGCAGCATACCTATGACAGTAAGCAAAAGCTGGTGGAGAAGTATGACGTGAGCTCGACCGGCACCGGCGGCGGCGGCGGGGAATATCCGCTGCAGGACGGCTTTGGCTGGACCAACGGCGTCACCCTGAAGATGTTGGATCTGATCTGCCCGCAGGAGAAACCCTGCGATGCGCTGCCCGCTACCCGTCCGGCGACAACCCCTTCACCGCAGGACAAACCTGTTGCGGCGCCCGCGGCTAACGACCCCGCCCCTGCGGAACCGCAAAAGACCGGCTCCTGACGCTTCGCCGCCCCCTACCAAAATCGGTAGGGGGAAGCGGTCTCCCTGGTCACTACCGTCCCGCGCAGACCCATTCTGCGGCTCGCGGGAAACACTTCCCCACCCCTCGCGTTGAACAGGTCACCTTTTCGCTTGATCGCACAAATACAAACAATAATAATTCGCATTACTTTTTAACGAATAATGACAGATTCGTTTTTCACGCGGCGGCGTACAGGAGTACCAGACCGCGTTGGTTCAGGATGATCTTATGAACGTGGCTATTTCTCGAAAACGCCCGGGGCTGCTGTATGCCCTTGCGGTCACACTCCCCTTCACCGCGCAAGCCGAAGAGACGGTGGTGGTCACTGCCACCCCGCCGGCGTCCGCCAGCGCGCCGACGGAGGGCTACAGCGCCAGCACCTCGCTCGGGGCGACGAAAACCGACCAGCCGTTAATCACTACCGCCCAGTCGGTATCGGTGGTCACCCGCCAGCAGATGGCGGATCAGGGGGCGAATACCATCAGCCAGGCGCTGGAATATACCCCGGGGGTCTACTCCAGCTTCGGCGGCGGCGCCACCCGGTTCGACGCCATCTCCCTGCGCGGCTACCACGGCGGCGACGTCGATAACCTGTTCCTCGACGGCATGCGCCTGATGAGCGACGGCGGCAGCCATAACGTATTGCAAATCGACCCGTGGTTTATCGAACGCGTGGATGTGATCCGCGGCCCCTCCTCCGCGCTCTACGGGCAGAGCGTGCCGGGCGGCGTGGTCAACCTGACTTCCAAACGTCCGCAGTTCAGTCAGCAGGGCCACATCCGCCTGACCGGCGGCACGCAAAATACCAAAGGCGCGGCCTTCGATTACACCGACGCCATCAATGACCAGTGGGCATGGCGGCTGATCGGGATGACCCGCAGCAGCGACACGCAGTATGACCATACCCGCGAAGAGCGCTACGCGATTTCGCCTTCCCTGCTGTGGCAGCCGGACAGCGACACCTCGCTGCTGCTGCGCGCCTATCTGCAAAAAGATCCTTCCGGCGGCTACCACGGCTCTTTGCCGCTGGACGGCACCCGCTACGCGCACAATGGCCGTAAGCTCTCCCCCAGCACCAACGAAGGCGATCCGGGAGATGGCTATCAGCGCCGCCAGCAGATCTACAGCTATGAGTTTGACCACCAGTTCACCGACGTCTGGTCGGTCTATTCCGCCGGGAGCTACACCCATACCAACGTCTCCCTCGATCAGGTCTACCAGGTCGGCTGGATAGATGACAGCGACATGCTGGCCCGCGGCTACAGCGGTTCGCGCGGTTCGCTGGACGGCTGGTCAACCGATAACCGCCTGCGCGCCGATTTCAATACAGGCGACCTGGCGCACACCCTGATCCTCGGCGCCGAATATCATCGCTTCCGTAACGACCTGTGGACCGGCGCCGGCGGCGCGGCGCCCCTTAACCCGTTTAGCGGCTATACCGCGCAGACCGGACATACCGTTACCTACAGCGACGACAATAATCGCCGCTATTACCAGACCGGGCTGTATCTGCAGGATGAGATGGTCTGGAACCGCTGGCATGTGGATGTTTCCGCCCGCTACGACCGCATCGTTTCCCAGCAGGTCAGCGATACCCAGGGGACCTCAAACCGCCGTTCAGACGACCATATCAGCGGCCGCGCCTCGCTGTTGTACGCCCTGGACAACGGTCTGTCGCCCTACCTGAGCTACAGCCAGGCGATCACCCCGGCGATGCTGCCGGGCGCGGACGGCAAACCGTTGAAACCGACCACCGCCGAACAGGTTGAAGCCGGCCTGAAGTTCCAGCCGCCGGGCAGCAGCGATCTCTATAGCATCGCGGTTTACGACCTGACGCAAAAGGATGTCGCCACTCGCGACCCGAACATCGCCACCGCCACCTATATTCCGGCGGGTAAGGTCCATTCCCAGGGCGTTGAGCTGGAAGCGCACCACCAGATCACCCCGCAGCTGAGTACTATCGCCTCGTATACCTGGAATCGTCTGCGTTTCCAGGACACCAAAGACGGGACCGACAATAACACGCCGCAGCTGACCCCGGATCAGATGGCCTCCTTCTGGGCGCGCTATCAGTTCCCGGCGGGGATCTCCGTTGGCGCCGGCGTCCGCTACATCGGTAAACAGTGGGCGGATGATGCCAACACCGCGCGGCTGCCGTCGGTCACGTTGATGGACGCCATGATGCGGGCCGACCTCGGCGTCTGGTCGCCAACGCTGAAAGGCGCTTATGTGCAGGTTAACGCCAACAATATCGGCGACCGCGAGTATATTTCCGGCTGCTATGGCACCGGCAACTGTTACTGGGGAGCAGAGCGCAGCGTTATAGCCACCGTGGGCTACGATTTCTGAGGACGTGGCCTCCGGGAGACTACCGGAGGCCAAACGAGGGATTACATGGCGTCCAGCGCTTTCTGTAGTTTCCAGATATAGCGCGGCGCCTGCGGTGCCGGGTGTTTTTTCACCACATGCTCGAAGAACTCATCGGCGTCGAGATCGTTAATCTCCTCGATGGCGTCCTGGCGGTTCGAGGAGAAGGTACGCAGCAGCGCGCCAGCGCCGTTGGCATAGGAGACCACCACCGCATAGCGCATCACCTGCGGGTCTTTGATCCCCGCCAGCGGACCGTTCTCCAGAATGCTCAGATAGGCGGCCCCCATCGAGATATTACGTTCCGGGTTTTTCAGCTCACTGACCGACGGCTCGCCGCGCCACCCCATCCGCCGATAGACATCGCGTCCGGAGGTCGACGGCTTGAGCTGCATCAGCCCGACGGCGCCGGATTTACTCACCACCGCAGGATTACCGCCCGACTCGATGGCGATGATCGCCGTGATCAGCTGCGGATCCACGCCCCAGGCGGCGCCGGCTTTTTCACTGATCGGCATCCACTGCATCGCCCGCTTCACCGGGACCTCAGGGTTCCACGGCGGATTGGTGTAATCATGTTTCGAACTACAACCGGCCAGAAAAACGACTAAAATAAGCAACCATCTCAATTTCACACATCTATCCTTATCTACCCAAACGCCATCATGCTACAGAACGACGGCCGCGGTACGTCTCCCGCCTGCCGACAACCTGAAGGATGACGGGTGCGGACTGAAGTTAGCCACCTGGAGATGACAATCGCCATTCCAGGCGGCATCATAACCCTTTCGTTCATAGCAAGGAATTATCATGTCTCAGTTTTATCTGGTCGCGCCATCCGGGTATTGCATCAACCAGCAGGCGGCAGCCCGCGGCGTCGAGCGTCTGCAGCAGGCCGGACACGAGGTGGCCCACCAGCAGGTCATTCCCCGCCGGCAGCAGCGTTTCGCCGGGACTGAACATGAACGGCTGGCCGATATTAACCAGCTGGCCCAGTTGCCCGGCCGCAACCGGATCGTCCTCGCCGTGCGCGGCGGCTACGGCGCCAGTCGCCTGCTGCCGCATATCGACTGGCAGGGACTGGTTGCCCGCCAGCAGCGCGACCCGCTGCTGATTTGCGGCCACAGCGATTTCACCGCTATCCAGTCGGGCCTGCTGGCCATGGGCAACGTCATCACCTTCAGCGGGCCAATGCTCGCCGGCAACTTCGGCGCGGAGACACTCGACCCGTTTACCGAGCACCATTTCTGGCAGGCGCTACGCCAGCCGGAATTCACCCTCGAATGGCCGGGCGAAGGGCCGAACTGCCGGGTGGAAGGCACCCTGTGGGGGGGAAATCTGGCGATGCTGACCTCGCTTATCGGCACGCCGTGGCTGCCGGCGATCCGCGACGGCATCCTGGTGGTGGAGGATATCAATGAGCACCCGTTCCGCGTCGAGCGCATGCTGCTTCAGCTGTTGCACAGCGGCGTGCTGGCGGCGCAGAAAGCGGTGATCTTCGGCAGCTTCACCGGCAGCGCGCCGAACGACTATGACGCAGGATACGATTTGCCGCAGGTCTTTGATTATCTGCGCCAGCAGCTATCCCTGCCGCTGATTAGCGGACTGGAGTTTGGCCACGAGCAGCGCACGGTGACCCTGCCGCTGGGCGCCCGCGCGCGCCTGGTGAATCAGGCGGCGGCCACCACCCTGACGATCGGCGGCCATCCGGTGCTGACAGAATAAATTTCCCGAACGCATAGGCGGATCCCCTGCGAATTGTTAAAATAGTGTCACTTTTAGCCATTTTTTCACGCCAGTCAGGGAGTACGTGAACATTGGACGCCGCTGCGGTCATTAGTCTGTTTATTCTGGGTTCTGTTTTAGTAACCTGCAGTATCTTATTGAGCTCCTTTTCTTCGCGCCTTGGCATCCCGATTCTGGTCATCTTTCTGGCCATCGGGATGCTGGCAGGCATTGACGGCATCGGCGGCATCCCCTTCGACAATTACCCCTTCGCCTATATGGTGAGTAACCTGGCGCTGGCGGTGATCCTACTGGACGGCGGGATGCGCACCCAGGCCAGCTCCTTTCGCGTCGCGCTGTGGCCCGCGCTGTCGCTGGCGACGGTTGGGGTGCTGATCACCTCGGCGCTGACCGGGATGATGGCGGCCTGGTTGTTCAAGCTGGATCTGATCGAAGGCCTGCTGATCGGCGCCATTGTCGGCTCCACCGACGCCGCGGCGGTCTTCTCGCTGCTCGGCGGCAAGGGGCTCAACGAGCGCGTCGGCTCGACGCTGGAGATAGAGTCAGGCAGTAACGACCCGATGGCGGTCTTCCTGACCATCACCCTGATCGAAATGATCCAGCAGCACCAAACCGGCCTCAGCTGGATGTTCGCCGTGCATATCATTCAGCAGTTCGGCCTCGGGATCGCCATCGGCCTCGGCGGCGGCTACCTGCTGCTGCAGATGATTAACCGCATCGTGCTGCCCGCCGGCCTCTATCCGCTGCTGGCGCTGAGCGGCGGGATCATGATTTTTGCCGTCACCACCTCCCTCGACGGCAGCGGTATCCTCGCCGTCTATCTCTGCGGCTTTCTGCTGGGCAACCGGCCGATCCGCAACCGGCACGGCATCCTGCAGAACTTCGACGGCCTGGCGTGGCTGGCGCAGATCGCCATGTTCCTGGTGCTGGGCCTGCTGGTGACGCCCTCCGACCTGCTGCCGATCGCTATCCCGGCGCTGCTGCTGTCGATGTGGATGATATTCATTGCCCGGCCCCTGTCGGTGTTTGCCGGCCTGCTGCCGTTTCGCGGCTTTAACCTGCGCGAACGGGTGTTTATCAGCTGGGTTGGCCTGCGCGGCGCGGTGCCCATTATTCTCGCGGTGTTCCCGATGATGGCCGGCCTGGACAACGCCCGCCTGTTCTTCAATGTCGCCT
>OKPJ01000061.1_pt1 | contig 55926 bp, 16 predicted proteins | sample 1612811 | NCBI WGS metagenome assembly OKPJ01 (sample SAMN04436818, study PRJEB24849) | human gut metagenome | biome: human gut; feature: NICU; material: stool | host: Homo sapiens | place: USA: Saint Louis, MO | collected 2011-05-19 | reverse complement strand
AGTATTTTAGAAAAATTTAAAAATCAAGATATAAAGCCATATATAGTTATAGCAATAGCTAATTATAAAATTAAGAAATCTATTGCAGAAAAATTAAAAGAAAACTTTAAATTTGCAACAATAATCCATCCAGATGTATTTATTCATGATTCAGTGAAAATTGGTGAAGGTACTGTGATTTACCCGCTCGTTATTATGACTACTAATATTATAGTAGGCAATCATGTAATAGTAAGTCCTAAATGTGGTATAGGTCATGATTCAATAATAAAGGATTATGTTTCACTTCTTTGGAATATTAATGTTTCAGGGCACGATATCCTTGAAGAAGGTGTATTAATGGGATCTGGATCTACTGTTATTCAAGGTAAAGTAATAGGTGAAGGAGCTATAGTGGGAGCGGGTGCAGTGGTTGTTAAGGATATTGACAAGTTTACAACTAATGTAGGAATACCTTCAAGAATAGTTAATAGTTAAAGTAATTTTAAGAATTATTTTAGGAGATTAATATTTAGTAGTTTTTTAGGAAGGTTTGAGTAGATGAAAAAAATATTATATATAACAACGGTAAGTAGAACTATAAACGCTTTTTTAGTACCTCACATAGAGATGTTATTAGAAAATGGATACAAAGTAGATTGTGCAACTTGTGTAGATAAGAAAGTTGATCAAGTATTAATTAATAAAGGTGTAAAAATATTTAATATCCCGTTTAGTAGAAGTCCATTAAGTTTTGGAAATATTAAAGCCTTTAAAGAACTTATAAAGCTTCAAAAAGAAAATAAATATGATATTGTTCATGTTCATACTCCTGTTGCATCTATTTATGGAAGATTATTAAAGATAAGATTTCCTAAATTAAAAACAATATATACAGCTCATGGATATCACTTTTTAAAAGGTGGGCCAAAGCTTGGGTGGATTATATATTATCCAATAGAAAAGGTGATGGCTAAGCTAACTGATGTAACTATTAATATTAATAAAGAAGATTATGAAATAACAAAGACAAAGTTAAATCCTAAGAAATGTTACTTGGTTAATGGAGTAGGATTAGATTTAAATCAGTATAAACCATTAAGTAAAGAAAAACAAGAATCTAAGAGAAAAGAATTAGGGTTAGAAAAAGATGATTTTGTTGTAATTATGATTGCAGAACTTAATGAAAACAAAAATCAGATACAGCTTATAAAAGCAATTGAACTTTTAAAGGATAAATACCCTAATATAAAAGCTATATCTGTAGGAGAAGGGCATAAGTTTGAAGAATTGCAACAAGAAATTAATAATAGAGGAGCTTATAAGTAGTAGGAAAATAAAAATACGATTGCCAAAAACTATTAGTTGATTAGATGACATTTCTAATATGTATGTAGTATAAGTATAATCTAAATAGGCATTCACTTGTTTAAAGAGGATGTTTATTGAATTAATAACTAACGAATCTTAGTAAATTAATGTTCAAAAAGAAGGATTTTTGAACATCATTTTTCTAAATAGTAGATTGATGTACAAAATGCTAATTTTTTGTACATTAATTATTATCGTAATAAGTATAGCTTAACAAAAAGACAGTTGATTATATCAGCTGTCTTTTTTATGTGTAAAATTTGTCACAACATTCTCATATATTTCATGTATTTTATGATGTATACAAGTCATCTTGGTAGTTACCAGTTGGCGTAGTATTCATATAGTTTGAGAGGAAGAATATGAGGTATAGAGAATGAGAGCGAGCAATATTGAATTGTTGCGTATCATTTTGATGATACTAATTATTATGCATCATTTTAGCGTGCACGGTTGTTTCCCCTTTACACCAGATTTAACGTTTAATAAGGTGTTTCTCCAAGTATTTGGACTTGGAGGCAAGGCTGGTGTAGTTGCCTTTGTTATGATAACAGGCTATTTTATGGTTTCTAGTAGTTTTAAGCTGCACAAGTTTGTGAAGTTAGTAGGGCAAATATGGTTTTATAGCATTGCTATGTTCGGCGTGGCTATGGGTTTAGGACTCGATACGGTGACGTCAAGGAATATGATGCTCGCTTTATTGCCCATTGGTGCCATGAGTTGGTTCGCCCAGAACTTTTTAGTACTCTATTTATTAACGCCTGTTATTAATCGAGTACTTCATTGGCTGCAGCATACATACTACATTATACTCCTAGTGGTTTCCACGGTAATTTGGTTCTTAATGCCGACGGTGTTGAATTTGTGGCCTAATGTACCGCATACCACCTTTGGATTTAAACATATCTTTTCATTTATCGTATTCTATTCGCTAGGGGCGTATATCAAACTGTACGGCTCACATATAACAAAGAAAATAGGTATTATTTTTACTGCCATAGGCTTTGTAGGAGCCTTTCTAGGGGATATCCTCGTCGATGTACTAGCCATGACGGATCCAGCGTATATGAAACAGATTTTCTACTTTACACAAAATGATTATGGTTTCTTTCAATTGCTATTAGGTATTGGCTTATTTATTATTTTTTTGAAAGCAAAGATCACTTATCACCCTTGGATCAATGCGGTAGCATCTACTACCTTTGGCATATACCTATTGCATGATAATAAGCTATTCCTTCATTACATGTGGGATAATGTATTGGCAACGTATCAGTACTATGATTCAATACTATTACCTCTGTATGCAATTCTTGTAGTGGCGCTTATTTTTGTTATCGGTATGATTGTAGACTATGTGCGGTTAGCTTTCATAGAAAAACCTGTGATGAAAGCAATCACGCCGAGCCTCGAGCGAATTCAGTCAAGGGTTGAGAAAGTACTGCCATTATAATGCGATTATCGGTGTTTTTTGGTATAATATATAAGTATTCTTACCATAAAACGGGAGGTAATTATAATGCGTAAATTCTTATATCTGTTAGCGGCGTTGCTTGTATTAATTGGCATTAGCACAAACGATGTAGAAGCTCGTCAAGATGTGTATGCTACGACATATCTCGGTAATAGCTGGTATGTAGATCAAGACTCTGTAAAGCGAGTGGGGGATATACTCAACTTTACGGTGTACACAACGGCAGGTCTTAGCTATAAAGTAACATCTAGTGATGACAATTATTACAATGCAGACGTATTTTACGATAATAATAAACTCGTATCAGATAATGGCCAATCCGTATGGAAGTCGCCAGGCATGATGGCAGCCATGCGCGTGGCCCGTAGATAAACAAAAAAGGCAGGAATTATTGATATGTCCTCCATTACTGAACATCTAGTAATGGAGGACATGTTATATAATCTCTGCCTTTTCTTTTGCTTTTTATTATATATTTTTGTATATTTCTATTTATAGATTCTTATGGACTCGCTTATATGTTCGATATATAATTGGATTAGGATAGTCAGCGAGGTTGGGCCTCTCTTCGTTAATGAAGGGAGGGGTGTCTATGAGTGATTATGAACTAATCATGCTCCTGCTTCAAGTAATGGCTGTTGTCATCGCTTTCGGAGCACTAGTAGCACTTATTTGTTTTGGAAAAAGCAAATAGCCCTTCGTTACCGCTTGGTAGCTAGATAAAACGAAAAGGCCATTTCCTAATTTCTATTAAGTTTCGAGATGAGCCCGACGTGACTACTCGCTTGGCTATCTACCTATATTATAGGGATAAAAATATATATCGTCAAATTGAGATGAAATACATTATTATAATAACTACATATAAATAATCATAAAAGCTGTACATACATAGATTAGACTAAACGGCTTTGATGTCAAAACGAATGTAACATCAAAGGTGGTTCAAAAATCGACTGTGTGTACAGCTTTTTGGTTTTAGTGTGTTTTTGTGAAAGTAGTCATAGGACTACCATAAAGGGATCTTATTATTTTTCAAGTTTCTCTACTAAGCGTTTTACTGTTTCTTGTAGATCTTTATTTTGAGCTTCTAATGCTTGTACGCGTTGTTCTAGTGCGTTATAAGAGGCAGGGGACATAGCAGTAGACAAAGATTTTCCTGGTCTATAGGTGATACCTACATTGGCCATAACGTGATTGTTCATTGTAAACCCTGTGGTGAGTAAAAGATTATCTTTGTGATAATAGCCTACACCTAGAGCTACTGCATTTGCATTTTTATAATGACCGTAGCCCGCCATGTATTGAACGCGATTATCCGGATCATATGGTAATGGATGTAATGCAGCTAATGCAGCGGCACGAGCATCACCTTTATTGGATTCCGATTCAACACGTTGTACCTCTTGAGATACATGTTGTACAGATTTTTCAATAGTGCTAATAGAATTATTAAGCTGTTGACTTGTACTTTTACCAAGGGTATCAATCATTTGATGAACGCCGTAGAGTTGGGATCCGTTGACCGCATCTGTAGAGGTAGCACTCACGCGACCTGCTGCGAGATTGGTAATCGTCCGTTCCTTGCCCTTAGCCCCTACGGATACTGTTGATACAGGGGCGGTGCCGGCATAGTTGACGGTAGTACCATTTTCAAAGGTATGGCTTGCTGTACCGACTACATCGCCGTCAGCGGAATCATTGCCAAGGACAACGCCATTTTTTAGAGAGGTAGTCACATTATTGCCGAGAACAAAGGTGTTTTCTCCAGAAATGTGGTTGTAATTACCTATACTGTAAGAATTGGCTGCATCAATAGCTGTTTTACCGTATTCGCCCTGGCCGAATACACCGGATGCGGTCGCTTTCTCTGATAGTGTATTATAAGAGCCTACAGCCAAACCTTTTGCGGCATTTACATTCACATAATGCCCTACGGCAAGGTCGAACTGACCGTTTACTGTTGAATTCGAGCCGATGGCTACAGAATTGCTGGCCTTACTGTTAGCACCTTGAAAATTACCAATCCACACGTTTTTATCACCTGCGGAGTTTTCCCCTGATTGAGTCCCCATGACAATGGAGTTCGTCAACTGGCTTGCATTACCTGCGGCGAAACCGACGGTTACGTTAAAATCGCCAGTACTGCCTCGGAAGGACTTCGCCCCAAGGTTGATATTGCCGCCGCCTGATGAGCCGGCCCCAGCAGCTGCACCTAAGGCTATGTTATTACCTTGCGCATTAACATTCTTACCCTTGCCGTTCGCCGCACCGGCATTCTCACCGAGGGTGATGTTACCGCCTGTTCCTGCGGTGAAAGTTTGACCTTCCTTGCCGATGTTACCGTTGTTATCAACGATATTGACCGGCGCCGCATAAACTGTGGTGGATAAAGCTACCATTACAACACTTGCTAATACAAAACGTTTCTTACTCATCGTATACACTCCTTTGTGTACAAACAAACTTTCACAAAACTTTCATAAAAAGACTTACATGGCTACTATAATACCAAAAAGGTATATTGTAAATAGAATATTCATATAAATTCAATAAATATACAATATATTCTATAGGTATTTATAGTTAATAAGAAACCTTTGACACATATTTATAAAATTTAAATATTTATTTATTCTATAAATTGTATTCTAGCATTTTATATGTATAAATTGCATTCTATATGCATTGACAAGCCTCTATATATTTATATAAAATAGAAATAATTTCATGTTTTGTTCATGATAAAATCATGAGTCATCGGCGTGTGTAATGACGTATTAAGTACATAATTAAATAAATAATTATGTGCGTAATGAAAAGTGTGTTTGTACGTAAGAGTGTGTAATGAAATATATAATCGTGTTGATGAGTGCCCTTTATATGTTTGTCATGCCTGTATCGGGGGAGCAGGTAAGTAAAGCAGAGCAGCCTATACAGGGGACTAGGGTAAAACAAGTTCATAGTGAAAGTACGGTCGCCTTATCTGACGACTCAGATACATTCCATGTTAATTCGTCTCATACTCCAGATCATGTCATCGGTCAGGGCGGATTGGAGATGCCGGACTCCACAGATAAAAAGACGACTCGTTATTCCGATACGGATGCAGTCAACTCTGCGTTGCAGGCGGTGGTTATGACTGGTGTTCATTCCGCAATGCACGGATCGAAGGCAAAACCGTGGATGCAGAGAACCGTCGTGTCATTGCGCTTTCAGAAAAACTGGAAGCCCTTGTACGGTGTGGAAACATTGCAACCACTAGGTTACTATGATGAGACATCTCGTCATGTGTGGTTTACACAGGAGAGGTTGGCGAATGCAGCGGATACAGGAACGACGGCGAATGTGGGTATCGGCTATCGCCGAATCGCAGCGAACGATGACCATTATTACGGTGGTAATCTGTTTTATGACCATCGGTTCAGAGGTAATCACAGTCGCATGAGTGTCGGGCTGGAGTATGTATCGGGTATCGGTGCATTTCGCATGAACTGGTATCGCGGTGTGTCCAGCGAGCGTTCCCTTGACGGTGCGACACGCTTGGAGAGCGTGTCTAACGGATATACTGCGGAATATGGGACTAGCTTTAAGAATGCCCGTTGGGCGCGCGTGTACATGGAAGCCTATCGTTGGCAGTTGCGGCGTAGTGAGGATAAGCATGGCTTGCGTATCGGTACGGAGTTGCAGCTCACGCCGAGGATTTCCGTGGACATGGGCTATAATAAGCCCGAGCATGAGCATGGCAGTCCGTACGGAAAAATCATGTTCCGTCTAGCCGGGGTTGATACGGCATGGTTTGGTGGTAACCATCGATCGGATGCAAAAGCATCGGTTCGTGCGAATATGCTAGAAAATGTGCGCCGCCAACATACGGTGCACGTTGATTGATAGATTGATATATATATATTTATTATTTTGATAAAAGTAGCATAAGAATCCATATTTATTTTTTAGATAAAAGCAACATAGGGAGCTGTTTTATCATATCAGATGATTGTCATCTGATATGAAAAGACAGTTCCTTTTTTTATACATTAATTCATAAAAATTTATTTTGTTTACAAAATAGAAAAAGAGTGGCACAATATTCATGAAAATATAATGAAGAATAAGTTACACGTGGAATTCATTAGGGATTGGAGAGGATAAAATGAGCAAGCGTAAACTTATATTATCGGTGTTGATTAATGGTGTGTTGTTATCGAGCCTATATGTGGCCGGAGCGGTGGATGTGGCACCGGGTAGCGGTAACGGTGTAGCCATCGGTACGGGTAGCAATGCACCAAAGGCGGAAAACGTAGCCATTGGTAAAGGGGCTACTATAGAGTATTCGGGTGGTGTCGGACAGCCGTCCACAGGTGATATTGTAATTGGTGGAAAGGCACATATTAATAATTATATTGATCAAGGTGGCGGCATTGCCATAGGTGCGAATTCATTCGTCGAAAATATGGTAGGCGGAATGGAAAGAGCGTTTGATTTTAATCAGGCTGGATACAAAAATCTTTTTGGTATACCTTTCGGGCTCCCAAAAAATCCTGAAAAGATGGTAACCGGAATGGCTATTGGTCAAAACACCTATGCTCGTTCTGGCAGTATTATGTTGGGGACCCATAATTATAAAGGAAAATTAGGTGATGTGGATGTAGATAGTTCTAATACCAAAAATAATAATGGACATTTATTTTCCACAACTATAGGAGCGAATAGTTATTCTAATGGTTTGTTTTCTTCTATTGTAGGGGCTTATTCGATTGCCTCTTCAGGTTATCCTACCACTACCGCTGATGCCACTAAGAATTTTGGTGCTACTATTACAGGGTCTTTAAATAGTATTGAATCGACAAGTGCTAGCTCTCAATACTCTGGGGTTGCAAATAGTATCGTAGGCACTGCCAATCGAACCTTTAACTCCAATGGATCTCTCGTATTTGGTGCTGGGAATGAAATAACGAATTCTGTAACCAGTATTTCAGCGCCAAGTTCGGGCGGTAATTCCGCTAAGGAATTATCTGAGAAATTACGTTCCGCTGTCAAAAATTCTAATGGTGGCGGTTCTACTATGGCATTTGGTAGCGGTAATAAGGCGGATTATACACTTCGCTCTGCACTTATGGGTGTAAATAACACATTGACTGGCTCTCAAGGCAAAGAAAGTAAGAATACCATGTTAACGGGCTTTCACAATACGGCGGATAAGGTGTCCAATACGACCGTAATAGGGTCTGAAAATACGGTGACTAATTCTAAGAACAGTCTTGTGATGGGGGATAATCGTGAGGTGAAAGATGCGAATCATGCAGTTCTCATTGGTTCCACAGACAGCAAGACTACGACATCTGTTAATAATGCGGTCGCTGTCGGACATAATACGAATGTAACCGTAGAGGGCGGCGTTGCATTGGGCAGTGAATCGAAGGCTACTGTGGCAGCTGGATCCGTTGGGTATGATCCGAGTACAAAGGCACAGTCCACGAATACGGATTCTACGTGGAAGGCGACTAAATCGGCCGTATCTGTCGGTGATGCAAATAACAATATTACGCGTCAGATTACATCCGTAGCAGCCGGCACAAAGGATACGGATGCGGTGAATGTGGCACAGCTCAAAAAGTTGCAAAATCAAGTGAATGCGAACGGCTCCACTACCGTCAGTGCAGGTAAACATATTAATGTGACAACTACGACGAACGGAACTACTAAAGATTATAAGGTAAGTCTATCTGATGATATAACGAATCAGATTACAAATAACACGACAAACATTAACAATATACAAGGTGATGTGACCAATATTAAAAAGAATGTAACCAATATTCAGGGTGACATTACTAATATCAAGCAGGATGTAACGAATATGGGGCGGAATGTAGCTCGCCTCGATAAAAAGGTTAACAAATCTGTGGCCGGAGCGGCTGCACTTGCCGCCTTGCATCCGTTGGATTTCGATCCTGATGCAAAATGGGACTTTGCTGCTGGTTATGGCCACTATCATGACGGCAACGCCGCTGCATTGGGGGCTTTTTACAGACCGAATGAGGACTTGCAGTTTAGCGTAGGATCTACTGTTGGTAATGGCGAAACCGTTGTAAATGCAGGTATGTCTGTGAAAGTAGGTGCTCACAGTAATGTATCCCGTTCTCGTGTAGCTATCGGTAAGGAAGTTTTGGAACTTAAGAAAACTGTAGCGGTACAAAATGCGCAGATTCAAAAGTTGACTGCTCTTTTGAATGGCCTGGCTGGAACAAATATGAAAGCAGACCACAGCACATTATTCCCTGATGTGCCGAATAATCACTGGGCATATGCGGCGGTTAGCGATCTATCTCGACGGGGTCTTGTGGAAGGCTATCCTGATGGTACATTCGGAGGGGATCGTATGTTGACCCGTTATGAATTTGCTCAAATTGTGTACCGAGCTATTCAAAACGGTGTTGCTGTCGATGATCGACTTGTATCTGAATTTGGTCCTGAAATGGCGTTATTCCGTGTGGATACTATTGCCAAGAACCATGAAGGACAACCGACTATTGAACGTGTAAGGGTTAATAAAAAATAGAATATATATGATTTATATTGTGAAAGCCGAGGCTCTAGGGCCTCGGCTTTTTCGTGTACCTGTAGGTGATAATTTTTCTGTATATAAAATTATCTTATCTATGAAAGTACTAAACTGAAAAGTCTAAAAATATGAAATTGATTACGTAATTACAATAATCGTTATATTCCGATATGTGGATTTATCGTAAATTTTAATAGGAAAGATGAAGATTTTATTTCTTAAAATTAAAAAGTATTAAAATAGAAATAAATAAATGACAAAAATGAAGAAAAGATGAAAAAGTTGTTTACAAGATAGAAATTTTTTGATATTGTATTGCCGTGGATGAGTATATGATGAAGAATCATGAATAATTATAGTATTCAGATCGTAATTTGGAATACTAATATTTGGTGTAAGAAGTGTAGATGATAATTAATCTTTATACTTCTTCTTTTTATTATCTTTGCAATATTATGCAACACAAGTGGTGTGTTTTACTGAGTTTTCGGTAAGAAAGGATAATCATGAATCGAATTTATAATGTTATTTGGAGTAAAACAAAAAAATGCTACGTTGTAGTATCTGAAATTGTAAAAACAGGTGGCGGTAAGGTGAAATCCGTACAAAACGGTACAACCTGGGCACGCATGAGTGCGATTATGGCGGTGGCTGCATTATTAATGGGTGGTAATATTACTACAGTTAATGCTGCTACATATACTGCTATGACGATTAATGATGTAAATGGCGCTGGTTATGCTACTGGTAATGTAGTTTATAGTGAAGGTAGTTATTTATATAACTATCAAAATCCTGGAAACTTGACACCATTTGATAATAGTCATTTGTACAATGGTACAGATAGAGGTAACTATACAGAAAATAGCTTTGCCGGCATTGCTATCGGTAAAAATACAAATATTCAGGAAACTGGTAATCCAACTTATTATTCCGGCTTAGCTATCGGTAACTATGCTCAGGCTACAGGTGGTATTTCCTTTGCACTAGGTCATTATGCACAAGCTTTATCCCCATCTGCCATGGCTCTTGGTACAGCCACAAAGGCGAGTGGATTTAACTCCTTGGCTATGATGCGTCAATCTGCTGCAGAAGGTGAGTTCTCTACAGCATTGGGTACTGCATCTTGGGCAAAGGGTAATGGTAGTTTTGCCATGGGTTACTCCGCTACAGCAAAAGCGGATCAATCCATTGCAATCGGTGCGGCAGAAACTATAAAATTACCTGGTCAACAACATGGTACTCCAAGTGCTAAATATAATGGCGATGGTAATACCGTAACAGAAGGGGCTCGTTCTCTTGCTTTCGGTACAAAAGCTCGTACTGCAGTTGGTGCAGATGATTCTATGGCATTCGGTTCTTCATCCAGTACTGGTGGCGCCAATGCGGTAGCCATGGGTTATAGTGCTAATGCTAGTGCAGAGAATGCCTTTGCCATCGGTAATACGGCGCAATCATCCGCACAAAATGCCGTGGCAATGGGTAAAAGTGCAAATGCAAGTGGTGTAAGCAGCTTTGCTATGGGTAGTAGTTCTAATGCTGCTGGTGCTGATGCTATTGCTATGGGTAGTTCTTCTCAAGCAAAATTATCCAACTCCATCGCATTAGGCGGTAATGCAAAATCCTTGGGTGCTGATGCGCTTGCACTTGGCGGTGCGGCGAATGCCTCTAAAGATGGTGCCATTGCAATCGGTAAAGAAGCAAAAGCAAACAATACTAATACGACAGCTATCGGTCTTGGTGCAACTGTTACAGGTACTAACTCCATGGCTATCGGTACAAATGCCGTTGCAGAATCCAATAACTCCTTGGCATTGGGTACTGGTACGGAAGTAAGAGGTGCCTTGGTTAATGGTTTCTCTGCTTTCACTAACCAACAAAATAACAATGTTGCAAACGGTGTAGTTGCGGTAGGTAACGTAGGTTCTGAACGCCGTATCATCAACGTAGCAGGCGGTGAAAACGATACTGACGCAACAAATGTAAAACAATTAAAATTTGTAAACAGTAACTTGGCAAAATCCATCGCAGGTCCTACTTATACGGGCTATGAAGCGAATGGTTCTACATATAAAGCGCCTGATTTCAATATCAAGAACAGCACATACCATACGGTAAAAGAAGCTGTTGAAGCGGCGCAAACGAATTTCTTTAGTGCTAAAGGCACATCTGCCGATGCGAACTACGATAACACAGGTGCTACAGGCAATAACGCGACAGCAGCCGGTGTACGTACTTCTGCAGCAGGTAACTTTGCTACAGCTGTCGGGGCTGATGCGACTGCAGCTAATGCGAACAGCACAGCGATCGGTTATAAAGCTAAATCCAGCGTAGATGACGGCGTTGCATTGGGTGCGAATTCCGTTGCTTCCGTTGCGGCCGGTAAAGCAGGTTATAATGTTAAAACTGTAGACAGCCGTACAAACGGATATAGCGGATTGACAGGTGCTGCGTTGACATCCACTATGGGTGCGGTGTCCCTAGGTGACGGTGGTACAAAAACTCGTCAAATCACAAACGTGGCTGCAGGTACTGCGGATACTGATGCTGTTAACGTGGCACAATTGCGCAATGTTAACTTGAAAGTAGCCGGTAACAGCGGTAACAATGACGTTTTATTGGACAATCAAACATTGACTGTAAAAGGCGATGGTTCTTATGTTACGACATCTGTTAACAACCAAACAATTGATGTGACGTTGACTGATGCAACTAAGAACAAGATTGACAATGCGGCAAATAAAGACTTGTCCAACATTACGGACGGCGGTAAATCTGTTATTCGTAATGAAGCGCAAAAAGCAGTTAAAGTTGTTGCTGGTAAAAACACAACGATTACAGAAGGTACTGACGGTACATATAAAACATATAAAGTTGACGTAGATGCTCCTGACTATCAATTAGTTGAAAACAGCAGTGCTGCTGATAAAGCTTACACTGTATCTGGCAATAAAGTTGACTTGACTGTACAAGATGCTAAAAATCCTGCGAATAAGAAAACTGTAACTATCAAGGATATTGCATCCAAAACAGAACTTGATGATACAAAAACAGAGCTTATTAATAAAGGTTTGAAATTCGATGCGGATAATGGCGGCGAAAAAACAAATAAATTAGGCTCCAAGGTAACAGTAGCTGGTGATGGTACTAACATCAACACTACAATTACACAAACTGGCGACGATACAACGATTAAGGTTGCATTGGGTCAAGATATCAATGTTAATACGGTAACTGCTACAAGAACTGTAAAAGCTGGTACTGCTACTATGGGTAACCAAGCTGTAACAGACAACAAGTCAGCGACTCAAAATGGTAATTTTGTATCTGGTTTGGATAATAAATCTTGGACTTTAACTGATCCTACTTTTGTATCCGGTCGTGCGGCAACAGAAGATCAACTTAAAATTGTCAGCGATGCTGTAAAAGCGGCTAATGCGGCTAATGCAAGTGCTACGGACTACCGTTTGATCGCTAATCCGAACAATGCGGCAGACGGCTCTTATAAAGTTGATAACAATAAAGTTGATTTGCAAGTGAAAGACGAAAAATCCGGTACGGTTAACACTGTAACAATCAAGGATCTTGCGTCTAAAACAGAGCTTGATAAAGTAAAAGATCGTTCTGTGAAATACGATGGTAATACAGGTCATGACACAGTAACATTAGAAGGTGCTAACGGTACAAAAATTACTAACTTGAAAGATGGTAACGTAGCGGCTGGTTCTAAAGATGCTGTAAACGGCGGTCAATTACATCAAGTTAAGCAGGATCTTGGTGACCAAATCACAAATACTAAAAATGATTTAAACAATAAGATTGATACAACTAAACAAGATCTTATTGATAAAGGTCTTAAATTCGACGCTAATACAGGCGGCGAAAAAACAAATAAATTGGGCTCCAAAGTAGCAGTTAAAGGGGATAATTCTAATATCATTACGGATATCTCTCAAGATGCTAACGGCGATAGCACAATTGATGTGAAACTTGGTAAAAACCTTAATGTGGAAACGATTACTGCAACTGGTGCAAACGGTAAGGACGGTAAAATCGGTATCAACGGTAAAGATGGTGTAACAACTAACATTTCCGTTACTCGTGACGGTCAACCTGGTGTAGACGGCGCTCCTGGCACAACTACAACACGTATTATATACCAAAAACCTGATGGCTCCAACGAAGAAGTGGCAACTTTGAACGACGGTCTTAAATTCAAAGGCGACATGGGTGCTACATCTAATGTTAAGCTTAACAAACAAGTGGACATCAACGGTGGTGTAACAAGTGCTTCCGATCTTGCTACAGGCAATAATATTGGTGTTACTTCTGCGGCTGTTGGCGCTGATGGCAATGCAAAATTACAATTGCAATTGGCGAAAAACTTGACCGGCTTGCAATCCGTAACGGCATCCGACACTGTGAAAGCAGGCACTGCCACTGTAGGTAATCATACGGTAGCAGATAACAAAGGTGCTAACCAAACTGGTAACTTTGTAACAGGTTTAGATAATACATCTTGGAATATTGCAGATCCTGTATATGTACCAAACCGTGCGGCTACTGAAGAACAGTTAAAAACGGTTAGTGATGCTTTGAAAGCGGCTAATGCAAGTTCTACGGATTATCGCTTAATTGCTAATCCGAACAACGCCGTAGACGGTTCCTATAAGGTTGAAAACAATCAAGTAGACTTGAAGGTAAAAGACGAAAAATCCAGTGATGTTAAAACTGTAACAATTAAGGATATTGCGTCTAAAACTGAACTAGATAATGTAAAAGATCGTTCCGTAAAATATGACGGTAACACAGGCCATGACACAGTAACTTTGGAAGGTCCTAACGGTACAAAAATTACTAACTTGAAAGACGGTAACGTAGCGGCTGGTTCTAAAGATGCTGTAAACGGCGGTCAATTACATGATGCTAAAAATGAACTTATTAATACAGGTCTTAAATTTGATGCTAATGTAGGCGGCGTACAAACTAACAAGTTAGGATCCACTGTTACAATTCAAGGTGAAGGTACTGCTGCTGACGCTGATTATAGCGGTGAAAATCTTAAAACTTTCATCAATCAAGATGCGGCAACAGGCAATACGACTATTGACGTGAAAATGAACAAAAACCTTAAAGCTGAATCTGTGAAGGTTGGCAAAAATGGTAAGGACGGCGTATCTATTACAGGTCCTGACACAGCGAACGGTACAGATGGCAAGGTAGCTGTTACTGATAAAAACGGTAAAGAAGCAGTTTCTATTTCCGGTAAAGACGGCGTAGGCCACATCGGCTTGACAGGTCCTGCTGGAACGAACGGCGTGAATGGTACTAATGGTATCGACTTGTCCGTGAAACCTGGTTACGACGATTCTGCGACAGGCGTTAAAGGTGAAAAAGGTGTTGATGGTACAAACGGTCTTACACGTATCGTTTACAAAGACGGCAACGGCGAACACCAAGTTGCGACTATGGAGGACGGTTTACAATTCACTGGTAACAATTCTGGTACTGTGAATAAACAAAAATTGAACTCCTTGGTGAAAGTACAAGGTGAAGGCGTAACTGAAGCTGAATCTGCAGCGTTCAAGAGCGCATCTGGCAACATCAACGTAAAAGCTGATGGCACTGACAAATTGGAACTTCAATTGGCGAAAGACCTTAAAAATCTTGATTCCGTAACAGCCGCTAAGACTGTGAAAGCAGGCGGTGCTACTATGGGTGGTCAAACTGTTAACAACACAGCTGGCGACAGCGAAACAGGCAATTATGTAACAGGCCTTGATAATAAAGATTGGGATGCAAATAAGATTGTATCTGGTCGTGCGGCAACAGAAGATCAATTGAAAAAAGCGTTGGATGCTCAAAGTGCTAACTCTACTGATTATCGTTTGATCAAAAATCAAGCGGCAGGCTCTAATGGTGACTATACCGTGGATGCGAATGGCGATGTAGCCTTGACTGTACAGGATAAGAATCATCCAGATAAAACAGAAACCGTTACAATCAAAGACATTGCTTCTAAATCCAAACTTGATAAATTGGATGACCGCGCTGTTAAGTATGATTTGGATCCTACAGGTAACCTTGATAAATCCAAGGTAACTTACGAAGGTCCTGCATATAACAACAAACAAGGTGGCACTCACGTAACGAATGTGGCATATGCTACAGGCAACGATGGCAGCGAAGCGGTTAATGTGGACTACTTGAATGACAAAATCAAAGATAGTGCGGATGCATTGACTAATAAAGGTTTGAAATTCGATGCTAACCAAGGCGGCGAAAAAACTAACAAGCTTGGCTCCAAAGTGACTATTAAAGGTGAAGGCACTGCAGCTGACGATGATTACAGCGGTGAAAACCTTAAAACTTTCATCACACAAGATCCAGCATCTGGTGATACAACTATCAATGTGAAGATGAATAAAAACCTTAAAGCTGAATCCGTGAAGGTTGGCAAAGATGGTAAGGATGGCGTGTCCATTACAGGTCCTGACAACGGTACAGACGGCAAGGTAGCTGTTACTGGTAAGGATGGCAAAGAAGCTGTATCTATTTCTGGTAAAGACGGCGTAGGTCACATCGGACTCAACGGTAAAGACGGCCGTAGCGCTGATATTTCTGTTGAAAAAGGTGATCCGGACCTCAACGGTAACGAAATCACTCGTATTAAATACACTGATGAAAATGGTAAGACACATCAAGTGGCAACCAAGGATGATGGTATGGCATACGGTGGTGACTCCGGTAATGTGATTAAGAAAAAACTTAATGAACAATTGGACATTAAGGGCGGCGTAACAAACGAAGCTGATTTGACTGAAAACAATATTGGCGTTATCAGCAAAAATAATATCCTCAATGTTCGTTTGGCAAAAGACCTTAAAGACTTGAACTCCATTACTTTCAACAACGGAGCTAACGGTGCAAACGGTAAAACCGTTGTAAACGGCGCAGGCATGACTATCAATGATGCAGCTGGTAATCCGTTGACAGCTGTTACAAAAGACGGCGTGAAGATTACTGATGGTCCATCTATGACGAAGGACGGCATCGATGCAGCAGGCAAGAAGGTTACAAACGTTCAAGACGGTACGGTTGCCAAAGATAGCAAAGACGCTGTTAACGGCGGTCAATTGCATGATGCTGTTGAAAGCCTTAAAACTAAAGGCTTTGGCCTTGAAGCAGAAGACGGTCAATCCGTGAAGAAAGCTCTTGGTGAAACTGTTAAGGTTAAAGGTGATGACAAAAATATCAAAACATCCGTAGACGACGGTGCTGTTAAGGTAGAATTGAAAAAAGACATCACTGTAGATACTGTAACTGCTAAGACTGTAACTACAGGCAACACTAAGATGGATACAAACGGTGTTACTATCAAGGATGGCGCTAATGAAGCGACCAAGTTGACTAAAGATGGATTGCAAATCAATGATGGTGGTAACAAAGCAGTTACTGTTAATAAAGACGGTTTGACTATCGAAAATGGTCCTAAGGTAACAAAAGACGGTATCGATGCGGCTGATAAGAAGATCACTAATGTGGCTGATGGTACTATTGGCGCTGGTAGCAAGGACGCTGTAAACGGCGGTCAATTGCATACAGCTATTGAAGACATCAAATCCACAGGCTTTGGACTTAAAGCGGAAGACGGTCAATCCGTGAAGAAACCTCTTGGCGAGACAATCGACTTGAAAGGTGACGGCAACATCAAAACTTCCGTGGACAATGGCGCTATCAAAATGGCCTTGAACGATAAGATCACTCTTGGTCAAGATCCAGCAAAACAAGTTAACATCGACGGTTCTGCAGGTACGATTACAGCTGGCAATGGCGGTAATCAAGTTAAGATTGACGGCAATGACGGTTCCGTAACGGCAAATACTGTGAAAGCTGGCGACGTTGTTGTAGGTAAACAAACTTCCGACGGTAAAGAAGGCAACTTCGTAACAGGTTTGGATAACAAAACTTGGGATCCTGAAAATCCTGTAGCAGTTCCTGGTCGTGCCGCAACAGAAGACCAATTGAAAGCTGTTAATGACGACTTCAATAACAAAGCAAGAACAGGCCGTGTATTCCAAGGTGACCAACCTGGTGATAGCGGTAAAGTGGTTCGTGGATTGGGAGATACTATGAACCTTACTGGTGGTGCGGATGTGAACCGTTTAGCGGATAACAATATTGGTGTTGTGAAAAACGCTGCTGGTGATGGCTATAACATCAAGTTGGCGAAAGACTTGAAAGGTCTTGAGTCCGTAACTACTACAGATGCTGCTGGTAATACGACTGTTATGAACGGTGGCGGCGTGACAATTACACCTGCTCAAGGTAATGCTGTAAGCCTTACTAAAGACGGTCTCAATAACGGTGGTAATAGAATTACTAATGTAGGCCCTGGTGTAGATGGCACTGATGCGGTTAACGTAAATCAATTGAGCAATGCTATGCGTAGTGTGGATGGTAAGATCGCTGATGTAGGTGCTACTAGTGCAGCTATTTCCGGCCTCAAACCTTTACAATATGATCCATTGGAACCAACGCAAGTATTGGCTGCTGTAGGCCACTACAAAGGCAGTACAGCTGCTGCTGTAGGCGTAGCACACTATACTAATGAATCTACAATGTTCCATATGGGCGTATCTCTTGGCGGTCATGACAACATGATTAATGCGGGTGTATCCTACAAATTTGGTACATCCGATGCTAAGAAAGCTATTCCAGCACGCTATAAAGCAGGCCCTATCAGCTCTGCGTATGTATTGCAAGATGAAGTGACTGCGTTAAAAGCTGAAAATGAACGCATGAAACAACATGACTTAGAGTTAACTGCTAAATACGATCAAGTACAACGCGATAATGAAGAAATGAAAGCTCAAATCGCATTGTTGATGCAACAAGTAGGACTTTCCAAATAAAAAAATTCTTAGTCTTGTTATGTAAGGAATATGAAAGCCGCCCTTCTAGGGCGGCTCATCATAAGGAGGAAGTATGAAATTCAAAACATTTATGCCTGTATTGGCTCTTGCTTGTGTGTGCGCGGTAGGCCAAGCGGATGCGGCTCAAGATCGATTGATGATGCCAGAACAACCAGCTGAACCATTGAATGTGCTTGAAACAGAAGTGGCACTTTCCGTGCCTAGCGAAGAAGTTCGTGACGTTGTTAACGCTTTCACACAATTCCAATTGGACCAAAAGGGCAAACGTATCATGGATGATTCCCGCGTTATGACCGGTCAAGAGCGTTACCGTAACAATGTATTGTACTATATGAACGTTCGTCGTAGTTGGTACATCGTGAGTCATCGTTATAAAAACGATAGCTATGGGCGTTTGGCATTAGATCGTTTGTACAACGATTACAAACAGTTCTTCACAGAGAATGCGACTGTATCTGAAGACGCTAAATTGGACTATGCGCAACAAATCATCGATATCTTGGATCGCAATACGGCCAATGTACATGATGATGAATTGCGTTTCTATATGAATGAAATGGTAATCTTCAGCTTGAACGAAGCCATGAAGGACGGTAATAATCGCGTAAAACCTGTAGATGAAAAAATGGGTCCTACGGTGGATGAACTTCCAACAGTAGACCTTCGCAAAGCGATTAATGCACCTACAATTCAATAAAATTTAGACTATATCATATGACGAAAGCCGAGGCACAAACCGCCTCGGCTTTTGTCATACATAGATTAAATCTTTTGTATGTGAATATGTAAATTTAATTCCACAAATATATAGAAAAGATGAAGAATTTCTATCTTATTTTTTAAATCTATTAAATAAACCATAAAAATGAATGAAACATGAAAAAGTTGTTTACAATATTGAAATTATTTGATATAGTAGTCGCTAGAGTGAGTATCTTATAGGAAAAGATATACGTAATAGTACTTAAACTATAGTATTGAGTACTATTGTTTTATGTTAGAAGTGTAGATGATTTTTTATGTCTATTACTTCTTCTTTTATTTTGTATTTTATATGAGGCTATAAATAGAAGGCTTAACCGGTAGAGCCGGTAGTTCGGTGAGAAAGGAATAACATGAATCGAATTTATAATGTAATTTGGAGTAAAGCTAAAAATTGCTACGTTGTAGTATCTGAGTTAGTTAAGAGCGGTGGAGGTAAAGCTAGTGTGAGTTCTGCAAGAACGAGCATTACTTTCCGTGCAGCTTTATGCGTGTTTGCTATTACGGGTTGTTTAGTATCGGGGATTGCAGAAGCAAATGTAGTACAAGGCCCTGGCGCTGCTGCTACTGGTAGCAATAGCGTGGCAGTCGGCGATAATGCAAAATCCGCAGGTGCTAAGTCTGTGGCGATAGGTAATGACGCGGCTACATTAGCAACAAGTGAAAATGGTATTGCCATCGGTAATGGTGCGAAGGCTGAAGGGCAACAACGAGTGAAGGTTCCATATCCTGCGGGTACTATTGCTATCGGTCAAGGGTCAGTGGCAAAGGAAAATGGCGATATTGTAATAGGTCGTCAAGCAAAGAGCACGATTTCCATGTATCATCAACAACCTGGCTCCGGCGCAGTTGTAATGGGTGCAGAAGCTGCTTCTTACGGTTCTCGTGGTGACGTAGTCATCGGTGCTGCAGCGGAAGCTAATATAATTAGAAAGAATGCTACTGTTGATGGTGACGGACAGCTGTTTTCACAATCTGTAGCTATCGGTAGTGTAGCGAAGGTATATGGCACACAATCTGTCGCTATCGGTGGTGATGTAAGATCTATTGGACACTCTTCTATCGCTATCGGCGGTGATGATATCGATAAAGCAAAACCTGATTTATATAAGGTTATTCCTGATTTAGCGGTGCCAGGTACGCAGAAAAACTTTAACCGTGAAGTGGCTGCATTACATCCAAGTGGATTGGGTACAGCAGGTCTTAATGATAGTAAGAACTATGTAAATACTGCTTCTATCGGAAATGCCAGCCTTGCTATTGGTATGATGACACAGTCTTTAGGCACAGGCTCTAATGCTATCGGTGCTAACTCCTTGTCAAAAGGTGTGGCTAGTTCCGCTATTGGTGCTATGGCTCGTAGCTGGGGGAATAACTCTCTGGCTATCGGTAGCCAAGCCGGTGCGTATGGTGAGAAATCCACATCCCTCGGCGATGCGAATATAGTAGGCTTTGATATGACAAATGCTACTCTATCTGGTTCTGCTGCAGGCGCTCTTGGTAGAGGCAATAAGGTATATGGTAATAATGCATATGCTATCGGTAGTGAAAATACCGTAGGGTCGGCTACTGTTACTGAAACTACAGAGTCTAATGGCGATAAAATTAAAAAGGTTACTGCTGGTACGGTTAAAGGTAATACAGCCGGTGCGTTCGGTTATAAGAATACCATTACAACGGATAATTCCTATGTAGTAGGTAGTAACTCCACTATTTCCGCAGATAACGGCATGGTTTTAGGTAACAGTGCTACTGTGACAGGGGCTAATGGTTTAGCTCTTGGTAATAATACGAAAGTAGCTAATGACAATGCCGTAGCCATCGGTAATGGCTCTGAAACAGCAGCGGCTGCGGCTACTCCTTCTGCTACAATCAATGGGGTCACTCATAACTTTGCAGGCACAAACCCTGCTTCCACAGTAAGCGTAGGTAAGGCAGGTATGGAACGGACTGTTACTAATGTAGCGGCTGGTCGTATTTCTGCTACATCCACTGATGCTATCAATGGTAGCCAATTGTTTGCAGTTAAAACAGAAGTGGAAAAAGGCGTATCCTATGCAGGTGATGTAAAAGCTGCAGCAGCTGTAGATAATAAATTCACGCGTAAATTAGGCGAACAAACTAATGTTGTAGGCGGCGTGACTGATGCAACTAAATTGACAGATAACAATATCGGTGTTGTTTCCAATGGCACTGATACGCTAAATATTAAATTGGCTAAAACATTGACCGGTTTGGACAGCGTTACAGCTGGCGGCACTACTATCAATAACGGCGGTTTGACCGTAGATGGTAAAAACTATGTATCTCCAAACGGTATCAATGCGAACAACCAAAAGATTACCAATGTAGCTGATGGTACTAACTCTAATGATGCGGTTAACTATGGTCAATTACAAAATGCGATTAACTCTATCGATAAAGCGCCTACTGTGAAAGCAAAAGATGCAAATGTAACTGTAACAGAAGGTACAAATGCAGCAGGTGGTAAGGAATATATTGTTGGATTAGGCAATACAATCAATGTTGGTACTGCACATCCTGTAACTGTAGATGGTAATGCAGGACATGTAACAGGCCTTCAAAATACAGATTGGAATGTAGACAATCCTGTGGCTGTTCCTGGTCGCGCTGCTACAGAAGATCAGTTGAAAAAGGTTAACGATACGGTTAATACCAATAAGGATCAAATTGACAAAAATAAACAAGCTATCGCTGATAACAAACAAAATATCACAACAAATGCCGGTAATATTGCTAATAATACGCAAAATATCGCAAAGAATGCTGGTGATATCGTTACTATCAATAAAACTATTGAAAAAGGTTTGAACTTTGATGGGGACTCTGGTGCAACAATCAATAAGAAATTAGGTGATACGGTTGCTGTTAAAGGCGGTGCTACAGGTACATTGTCTGACAACAATATCGGTGTTGTATCCGACGGTACAGGTACATTGAATGTAAAATTGGCTAAAACATTGACTGGTTTGGACAGTGTTACAGCTGGTGATACTACCATCAATAACGGCGGTTTGACCGTAGGTGGTAAGAATTATGTATCTCCAAATGGTATCAATGCAAACGACCAAAAGGTAACGAATGTTGCTAACGGCGACGTGGCTCCGAACTCCAAAGATGCAGTTAACGGTGGTCAATTACATCAAGTTAAGCAAGATCTTGGTGACCAAATTACGAATGCCAAGAATGATTTAAATAATAAAATTGATAATACTAAAACTGACCTTATCAATAAAGGCCTTCGTTTTAACGCGGATAATGACGATGAAAAAACGAATAAATTAGGCTCTAAAGTAACTGTAAACGGCGATGATAACATCACTACAGAAATTACTCAAACTGGTGATGATACTAAGATTGCTCTTAAATTAAAGAAAGACCTTAATGTTAGATCTGTTACGGCTACGGACACTGTGAAAGCAGGGGACGTAACAATGGGTAAACAAGCTGATGGTGCGAATCCTGGTAATACAGGCAACTATATTACGGGTCTTGATAATAAGACTTGGGATCCAGGTAATGTTGTATCTGGTCGTGCCGCAACAGAAGACCAATTGAAACAAGCTTTGGCAAATCAAACTGCAACAGGTCTTAAATTTGATGCCAATGTAGGCGGTGTACAAACTAGTAAATTAGGTTCTACAGTAATCGTACAAGGCGAAGGTAAAGCTGCTGATAGCGATTATAGCGGTGAAAATATTAAGACTTTCATCAAACAAGATGCAGCAACAGGCAACACGACCATTGACGTGAAGATGAGCAAAAATCTTAAAGCTGAATCTGTAAAAGTTGGCAAAGGTGATAATAAGGATGGTGTATCTATCACAGGTCCAGATGGTGCGAACGGCACAGATGGCAAGGTAGGCATTACTGGTAAAGACGGTAAAGAAGCTGTATCCATGTCCGGCAAAGACGGTGTAGGTCACATCGGTCTTAATGGTAAGGACGGCCGTAGTGCGGATATTACTGCTGAAAAAGGCGACCCTGATATCGAAGGTAACGAAATCACGCGTATTAAATACCAAGACGAAAATGGCAAAACTCACCAAGTGGCAACCAAAGACGATGGTATGAAATACGGTGGCGATAGCGGTGCCGTGATCAACAAAAAGCTTAATGAGCAAGTAAACGTAATCGGTGGCATTACTGATGCTAGCAAGTTGACTACTGAAGACAATTTAGGTGTCGTATCCGATGGTAGCAATAACCTCAAGGTTCGTATGGCAAAAGACTTAAAAGGTCTTGAGACAGTAACAACTAAAGATGCTGCAGGCAACACTACAGTTGTAAATGGCGGCGGCATGAAAATTACACCTGCTAGCGGTAACCCTGTGAGTCTAACTAAAGATGGTTTGGATAATGGTGGTAACAAGATTACGAATGTAGCTGCTGGTACAGCTCCAACTGATGCAGTCAATAAATCTCAATTGGATCAAGCTGCAGCTGCTGCGACTACGACGGTAACAGCGGGCGATAATATTAAGGTTACGCCAAGTGACAATCCGAATGGTTCCAAAAACTATGAAGTAAGTCTTAAAGACCAAGTAACATTGGGCTCCGATCCGAAGAAACAAATCGCTATCGATGGCAATGCAGGCACAATCAAAGCTGGCGACAAGGTTGAAATCGACGGCGATAAAGGGACTATTAAAGTTGGTAAAGATGGTCAAGATGGCGTATCCATCACAGGCCCAGATACGGCGAACGGCATAGACGGCAAGGTAGGTATCGCTGGTAAAGACGGTAAAGATGCTGTATCCATGTCCGGTAAAGACGGTGTAGGTCACATCGGTCTTAATGGTAAGGACGGTCGCAGTGCTGATATCTCTGTTGAAAAAGGTGACCCTGATATCGAAGGCAACGAAATCACGCGTATTAAATACCAAGACGAAAATGGTAAAACCCACCAAGTGGCAACTAAAGACGATGGTATGAAATACAGTGGCGATAGCGGCGCTGTAATCAACAAAAAGCTTAATGAACAAGTAAACGTTATCGGCGGTATTACTGATGCTAGCAAGTTGACTACAGAAGATAATTTAGGTGTCGTATCCGACGGTACTGGTAACCTCAAGGTTCGTATGGCTAAAGAGTTGAAAGGTCTTGAAACAGTAACAACTAAGGATGCTGCAGGTAATACTACAGTTATGAACGGTGGCGGTGTAACAATTACACCTGCTAGCGGTAATGCTGTAAGCCTTACTAAAGATGGTCTCAACAACGGTGGTAATACAATTACCAATGTTGCGGCTGGTGTAAACGGTACTGATGCGGTTAACGTAAATCAATTAAAAGGTGCAACAGATAAGATGGCGAATGAAATCAATGCTGTAGCGGGTGAAACACAACGTGTAGGCGCTCATGCGGCGGCTATGGCTGCGTTGAAACCAATTCAATACGATCCATTGGAGCCAACTCAAGTAATGGCTGGTATCGGTAATTACAGAGGTGAAACTGCGGCGGCTCTTGGCGTTGCACATTACACAGCAGAAGATACAATGTTCCATGTAGGCGTATCTGTTGGTAGCCACCATAACATGGTGAATGCTGGTGTAACTCGTAAATTCGGTACTTCCGATGCGAAGAAAGCGGTTCCAGATCGTTATAAAGGTGGACCTATCAGCTCCGTTTATGTGTTGCAAGATGAAGTGACAGCGTTGAAAGCTGAAAATGCACGCATGCAAGAAAGCCTTAATGAATTGTCTTCCGTTAAGGCTGATAATGAACAAATGAAGGCTCAAATTGCATTGTTGATGCAACAAGCAGGGCTTACAAAATAACTTGAACTTGATTAAATGTGTTATTTAGTATACTCTAGTCATGTAAGAATCATGTAAGGAATATGAAAGCCGCCCTTCGTGGGGCGGCTCGTCATTAGGAGGATTTATGAAATTCAAAACATTTATGCCTGTATTGGCACTTGCTTGTGTATGCGCGGTAGGTCAAGCGGATGCGGCTCAAGATCGATTGATGATGCCAGAACAACCGGCAGAACCATTAAACGTGATTGAAGCGGAAGTTGCAGTTCCTGTACCTAGCGAAGAAGTTCGTGACGTTGTTAATGCTTTCACACAATTCCAATTGGACCAAAAGGGAAAACGTATCATGGATGATTCCCGTGTTATGACCGGTCAAGAGCGTTACCGTAACAATGTATTGTACTACATGAACGTTCGTCGCAGCTGGTACATCGTGAGCCATCGTTATAAAAACGATAGCTATGGGCGTTTGGCGTTAGATCGTTTGTACAATGATTACAAACAATTCTTTACAGAACATGCGACTGTATCTGAAGATGCTAAATTGGACTATGCGCAACAAATCATCGATATCTTGGATCGCAATACAGCCAATGTACATGATGATGAATTGCGTTTCTACATGAACGAAATGGTGATCTTTAGCTTGAACGAAGCTATGAAAGACGGTAATAATCGCGTGAAACCTGTGGATGAAAAAGCAGCTCCTGCGATGGACGAACTTCACACAGTGGATCTTCGCAAAGCGATTAATGCACCGACAATTCAATAATTTTAGATGATTCAATTATAAGACTTAAGTGTTGTTGTGTTGTATTGTATTTCTTATAATTGTATGACCGATAAAAAATATCGGGGTGTTGTTTGTATTAACAATACCCCGATATTTTTATGCATATAATTTTGCAATCAATGTGATTCGCTGACCTTGAATCACCTTATATGTAATTTTTTTTACGATGGCCGTAAAGTTGTGATGCAGAAATTGTAACTGATCGTTAGGTTGAACGTCCGCATCATATGTGAATACGCCTTCTTCCCCATTAAAGCGACCTTTGATTGTGAAAGTTTGATTATCTCGTGTAACTACGATATCTTCTTCTGTAACCGTATTTGGTTTATCTATATTTTGTTGTAAGATATTGAGTTCTGACATAGAATCTTCCTCCTTTCTGCTTTCAGTATAACAATAAAAATTAAAAAACACATGGAGTAATCGTATAAATTGTTTTTATACACATATGCTCTATTTCTATAAAGCCTATAAAGCCCGCCGATACGCCTTTAGAGGGACTTAGAATAAAAAAAGGAATGAAGGCGATTTGAATTTCACCTGTCATTCCTTTTACTATATAATAAAATGCTACCTTTATTGATTGTGCAATAGTTAATTGGCTTAAGTAGGTATGTAGTAATTGTGTACGTACATTGAGTCAAAATGGCAGAAACACTGTACGATATCCGTTTATGAAAAGATATCATTCTATTATATGGTCTATCATAAATCAGAATGATGAAGAGAAAATAAATTGGTTACATATGGTGTGATATTGGCACATAATTATGGAAAGTTTTGTATTATTTATGAAAGTAGGTGAATAATAATTAAAAAAATACAGTGTTTATACAGAATATTCAGTATATTTAATTTTATCGAAATTATTAATAACTTAAACACAAAAGTTTTATGAAAATAAAATGAAAAAAAGTTTACTTTTCCTGTAATATGTGGTATTTTAGATATACACATTCAAGAATATCGATGAATTCTCAATACATCATCGATCCATCATTGTTATTTCATTAAATATATAGGATAGTTAGTAAGTTTTATAAGTTTTATAGGAGAAAGATTAATGAATCGAGTATTTAAAGTGATTTGGAATCGCACAAAGGGCTGCTATGTTGTTGTGGCAGAAACAGCAAAGAACATGACGAAACGTTCTTCTTTGTCGGTTGTATTCTCTAAAATGGTAGGTGCTACAGCAGTTGCCGTTATGTTGACAGGCGTTATGATGCCTACGGATGCCTTGGGGGCACCTATTACAAGAGGTAACGGTGCACAAGCTGAAAATGACGGGGGTATCGCAATTGGTGAGAATGCGGTGTCTAAGGGTGACTATAGTATCTCTATGGGTACTGGTGCATCCGTAGGTAAAGGTGATACGGATGAGGGTAATACTTTGGCTGGTATCGCTATCGGTCGTGGCGCAACTGTTAAAGTAGTGCATGTACCTGGTTCTGATATAAGAGATAAAAGTGGTGGTATAGCTATTGGACATGGGGCTACTACTACAGAAATTAATACAGTTGCTATTGGATCTGGCACAGTAGGTGGTGGTGCTCAAGCGGTATCTATTGGTCGTAATGCTAAAACAAATGGAAATAATACAGTAGCTATTGGCAACAATACACAAGTGGAATCAGTGAATGGTTTTGCACTTGGTAATGAGGCAAAAGCTGGTGTTGATGAAGCTGGAAATATTATTGGTAAACCTAATGATCAAGCTTTTGGCTCTAATGCACTAGCTTGGGGTGGTTCTTCAATGGCACTAGGTAATGATGCAAAATCTAGTGGTGGGAGTGCTATTGCTATGGGGAACGGTTCCCAATCTCGTGCAGATTGGGCAGTAGCTATCGGTAATGGTTCTAAAGCTTTGAAAAAAGGTTCTTCCGCATTGGGAACAAATGCCACTACAAATAGTTCTTTTTCTACTGCACTTGGATGGGGCAGTACGACAAATGGCTATGCAGATATTGCAGCTGGTGATAAATCTATTGCATCTGGTGGTAATTCCCTAGCTTTAGGCGTACAAGCTTCAACATCTGCTGGTGCAGAAGGCTCTGTAGCATTAGGTCTAAGTAGTAAAGCTGAGAAGACAAACTCTATGGCATTAGGTGTATCTGCTAATGCTGCACATGAACGTTCCGTTGCACTAGGCGCTAATTCCAAGACTGATAATACAGTAAGTACACCAAATCAATTGGTAAACGGATTGTGGTATAAAAACTATGCCGGCGGTTCTGCTGATTCCACAATCAGTGTAGGTAGTGATACGGTAAAACGTACCATTACAAATGTAGCTGCCGGTCGTGTGAATGCACAATCTACAGATGCAATCAACGGTAGCCAATTATATGGTGTTGCTAATACTTTAGGTAATTTGGCAAGTACTACAAAAGGCATTTTAGGTGGCAATGCAGCGCTTGACCCTGATACGGGTAACTTGTCGATGAGCAATATCGGTAACACAGGTAAAGGCACGATTCACGATGCTATTAAATTCAATAAAGACACAATAGATAAAGGCCTTAACTTTGATGCTAATACAGGTGGCACGAAAAATAATCTATTAGGTTCTAAAGTTACCATCAAAGGTGACGGCAACAATATTAATGCCGCAATTACACAAGCTAATGGTGATACAACTATTAATATGACTTTGGGTAACACCGTTACAATAGGTGCAGCGAACCCTGTAACGATTAATGGTACTACAGGCCATGTAACAGGCCTTCAAAATAAAGACTGGAATGTAGATAATCCTGTAGCTGTATCCGGCCGTGCTGCGACAGAAGATCAGTTGAAAAAGGTAAACGATAAAGTTAATACCAATAAAGCTGCCATCGATAAAAATGCTGGAGATATCAATACTAACAAGCAAAATATCACAAAAAATGCTGGCGACATTGCGAATAACAAAACTGATATCGCTAAAAATAAGCAAGATATTTCCACTATTAACACAAAGATTAATAAAGGCTTGAACTTTGCTGGCGACACAGGCACTGTAAGTAATCGACAATTAGGTGATACTGTAACTGTTAAAGGCGGTGCTACAGGCACATTGTCTGACGGTAATATCGGTGTTGTATCCGATGGTAATGGCACATTGAATGTGAAATTAGCTAAAACATTGACAGGCTTAGATAGCGTTACAGCTGGTAATACTAAGATTGATAATGGTGGCTTGACCGTAGGTGGTAAGAACTATGTATCTACAACAGGTCTCAATGCGAATAATCAAAAGATTACTAATGTTGCAGATGGTAGTAGCACTAATGATGCAGTTAACTATGGACAATTACAAGCTGCTATCGGCGGTACAGCCAAAGCATCCACTGTAAAAGCAAAGGATGCGAATGTAACTGTAACAGAAAGTACAAACGCAGCAGGCGGTAAGGAATATACTGTTGGTTTAGGTAATAAAATTACCGTAGGTACTGCAAACCCTGTAACTGTAGACGGTGATGCTGGTCATGTAACAGGCCTTACAAATACAGATTGGAATGTAGATAATCCTGTGGCTGTATCCGGTCGCGGTGCTACAGAAGATCAGTTGAAAAAGGTTAATGATAAAGTTAACACTAATAAAACTGCTATTGATAAAGGTTTGAACTTTGATGGTGACTCCGGTGCAGTTATCAATAAAAAATTAGGTGAAAAACTGTCTGTCAAAGGCGGTGCAACAGGCACATTATCCGACGGTAATATCGGTGTTGAATCTGATGGCAATGGCACATTGAATGTGAAATTGGCGAAAACGTTAAGCGGTTTAGATAGCGTTACAGCTGGTGGTACTACTATCAACAACAGCGGTTTGACTGTAGGTGGTAAAACATATGTATCTCCAACAGGTATCAATGCAAATGACCAAAAGGTAACGAATGTTGCTAACGGGGATGTGTCTGCTAATTCCAAAGATGCAGTCAACGGCGGTCAATTGCACGATGCTAAAAATGAACTTATCAACAAGGGCCTTCGTTTCGATGCTGATAATAACGATGTAAAAACGAACAAACTTGGTTCTAAAGTAACAGTAAATGGTGATGGTAATATTACTACTGAAATTACGCAAACCGGCGATGATACTACAATCGGCGTTAAATTGAACAAAAATCTTAATGTTCAAACATTGACGGCTACAGATACTGTGAAAGCCGGCGGTGTAACAATGGGTAAACACGCTGATTCTAACAACTATGTAACTGGTCTTGATAATAAAGATTGGGATGTGAATACAACTAATCCTGTAAGCGGTCGCGCTGCTACAGAAGATCAATTGAAAAAGATTAGTGATGTTGTTAAGAACCAAGGTGCTGCTGCTACAGATTACCGTTTGGTGAAAAATACAGCTGCTGCAGATAATGCTTATACAGTTGATTCTAACGGCGATGTTGACTTAACTGTAGAGGATAAAAACCATGCAGGTAAAAAAGAGACTGTTAAGATTAAGGACGTTGCGTCTAAATCTAGCCTCGACAAATTAAATGATCGTGCTGTTAAGTATGATTTGGACAATAATGGTGCCGTTGATAAGACAAAGGTAAGTTATGAAGGCCCTACATATGCTAACAAACAAGGCGGCACTCATGTGTCTAACTTGGCGTATGCGACAGGCAATGACGGTAGCGAAGCAGTTAATGTGGATTACTTGAAAGATAAAATCAAAGATAGTGAAGACGCATTAACTAATAAAGGTTTGAAATTCGATGCTAACAGTGGCGGTGTAAAAACTAATAAACTTGGCTCTACAGTTACTGTTAAGGGCGAAGGTAATGATATTGATGCTAACTACAGCGGTGAAAACATTAAAACTTTCATCACACAAGATCAAGATGGCAACACAACTATCGATGTGAAGATGAACAAAAATCTCAAAGCTAATAGTGTGGCCATTGCTGGTAAAAACGGTCAAGACGGCGTTACACTTAAAGGTGGCGACGCTAAAAACGGTGTAGATGGTACAAGCATTAATCGTTTAGTGACCGAAGATAAAGACGGTAATACACATACACTTGCAACTCTTGACGATGGTATGATGTACGGCGGCGATACAGGCAATGTGATTAAAAAGAAACTTAACAACCAAGTGAATGTTAAGGGCGGTATCTCTGATGAAAGCAAATTAGCGACTGAAGACAACATCGGTGTTGTTTCCGACGGTTCCGATACATTGAAATTGCGCTTGGCGAAAGAATTGAAAGGCTTGACGTCTGCTACTTTCACAAACGGCGGCAATAATACTGTTATCAATGGCGATGGCATGACCATCAATCGTGCTGGTGGCGATGCAGTAAGTCTTACAAAAGACGGCTTAAATAACGGCGGTAACAAGATTACGAATGTTGCTGATGGCACGGACCCTAACGATGCAGTTAATAAATCTCAATTGGATAAAGCTACAGCAGCTGCATCCACAACGGTATCTGCAGGTAATAATATTACTGTGACACCTAGCACCAATGCGAATGGTTCCAAGAACTATGAAGTAAGTCTTAAAGATCAAGTGACATTGGGCTCTGATGCTACGAAACAAATCGCAATGGATGGTACTACAGGTACTATCAAGGCTGGTGATAAAGTTACAATCGACGGCAACAAAGGTACTATTAAAGCGGGTAATGTAACGATTGACGGTGAAAACGGTACAATTAAAGCTGGCGACAAGGTAACTATTGACGGTAAAGATGGTAAGATTGCAGCAGGCAAGGTATCTGTTGATGGTAAAGACGGTTATGTGACAGGCCTAGAAAACAAAGATTGGGATCCTGACAACATCACAAGCGGTCGCGCTGCTACAGAAGATCAATTGCAAAAATCTCACAAATCCTTGGATAATAAGATTAATAACTTAGGTGATGAAATCACGAAAAAAGGTATGAATTTTGCTGGTAATACAGGTGAATTCCACCGTGATTTAGGCCAAAAAGTTACTATCAAAGGTGAAGGCACGGAATCCGACGATAAATACTCCGGCGAAAATATTAAAACAGTAGCCGACCAAGATGGTAATGTTAATATCAAGATGGCGAAAGACCTTAAAACTGACAGCTTAACTACTGATAAGGTAAAAGTTGGCAAAAACGGTCAGGACGGCGTATCCATTACTGGTCCTAACGGTGCTGACGGCACAGACGGCAAAGTAGGTATCACAGGCAAAGACGGTAAAGATGCTGTATCCATGTCCGGTAAAGACGGTGTTGGTCATATCGGTTTAACTGGTAAAGACGGTCGTAATGCGGATATTACCGTTGATAAAGGTGATTCAGACTTAGACGGTAACGAAATCACTCGTATTAAGTACCAGGATGAAAACGGTAAGACACATCAAGTGGCAACCAAAGATGACGGTATGAAATACGGTGGCGATAGCGGTTCCGTAATTAAGAAAAAGCTTAACGAACAAGTCAATGTAGTGGGTGGCATTACTGATGCTAGCAAGTTAACTACAGAAGATAATTTAGGTGTCGTATCCGATGGTACTGGCAATCTCAAGGTTCGTATGGCGAAAGACTTGAAAGGTCTTGAAACAGTAACCACTAAGGATGCTGCAGGTAATACTACTGTTATGAACGGTGGCGGTGTAACAATTACACCTGCTAGCGGTAACGCAGTAAGCCTTACTAAAGATGGCCTCAACAATGGCGGTAATACAATTACCAATGTAGGCCCTGGTGTAAACGGCACTGATGCAGTTAACGTAAATCAATTGAAAGGTGCTACAGATGGTTTAGCTAATGCTATTAACTCCGTAGCAGGCGAAACACAACGTGTAGGCGCACATGCGGCGGCTATGTCTGCATTGAAACCTATTCAATATGATCCATTGGAGCCAACTCAAGTAATGGCTGGTATCGGTAATTACAGAGGTGAAACTGCGGCGGCTCTTGGCGTTGCACATTACACAGCAGAAGATACAATGTTCCATGTAGGCGTATCTGTTGGTAGCCACCATAACATGGTGAATGCTGGTGTAACTCGTAAATTCGGTACTTCTGATGCTAAGAAAGCAGTTCCTGAACGTTACAAAGGTGGCCCTATCAGCTCCATGTACGTAATGCAAGATGAAATGACTGCTTTGAAAGCTAAGTACGAAAAAGTACAACGCGACAATGAAGAAATGAGAGCACAAATTGCATTATTGATGCAACAAGCGGGCTTGAAATAATATGAAATAACATATTGATACGGCAGTGCTTATAAAAGGCGCCAAAAGCGAAATGCTTTTGGCGCCTTTTTGCATGCAAAAAATAGATGAAATGGTTGTTATGAGCATATATATGTCATGGTTAACTTGTAATGTAATTAAAATAGGTGAGTGATATAGGTGAATAATAATTGGATCATAATAGTTTACTAAGGTGAAATACATTTTTTTCATGAAGTTAATTTTATGCGAAAAAATTAGTACATTTAGCATATTCATAAGGTATATGACGGCCTTTTTGTATATTCATAAATATTTATGATTTAGAAGTGAGTGTAGAGTGAAAAATTTTTTACTTTTAGTATAGAATATGATATGTTTAATATAATATGCATCGATAAATAGCCATATATTAACTGTATTTTTACTTTTTAAAATAGTTATAAAATATTTTATTATATTCGTATAATTTGATAGTTTTATGCAAGGAGTAAGATGAGATGAACCGAATTTTTAAAGTAATCTGGAGTCGTACAAAAGGATGTTATGTCGTTGTGGCTGAAACAGCGAAGAATATGTCGAAACGCTCGACAATGACATCTGTGTTTGCCAAGATGCTCGGAATTTCTATCTGTACTGTTATGTTAGCAGGAGGGATTATACCAACTGAAGCGCAGGCATCTACATTAAAATGGGGTGATAATGCTCAGGCTAAAAATGGTACTGTAGCGATAGGTGACAATAGTACAGCAATGGCAGATAATAGTGTGGCCTTGGGTACAGGTGCTACTGTTACAAAAACTAATAGGGCTAATGTTGGTAATGTGCAAGGTGTTGCAATCGGAAGAAATGCAACGGTTGAAGTAAATAATGGTGTTGCTATCGGTAATTTGACAAAAGTAGCTTCTTTAAATGGCTTTGCCCTTGGTAATACATCCTGGGCTGGATATGATGAGGCCGGTAACTATGTGGGTGCCGATAATGATCAGGCATTTGGTACCAATGCCAGAGCTTGGGGTGGATCATCCATGGCATTTGGTAATAATGCGAAGGCATCTAAAGGCGGTGCCGTTGCTATGGGTAACGGCTCTCAATCCAGAGGCGAGTGGGGCGTAGCCATCGGTAACGGTGCAAGAGCATTGGCAGCGGGTGCTCGCGCAATCGGTGCGAACTCTACAGCTGACGCTACTAATGCTGCTGCTATGGGTTGGGATAGCGTGGCTAGCGGTGAGGCTTCTATTGCTATCGGTGAGACGGCAAAAGCGACGAAAAATAATTCTATTGCTATGAGTAAAGCTGCAATCGCAGCTTCAGATGATTCCATTGCCATCGGTAAAAATGCATTAGTTGATGTGAATCAACAACGATCAATTGCATTAGGTGCCAACTCCAAGACGGCTAATGTGGTAAGTACGCCAAATCAGCATGTAAATGGTTTATGGTATAAGAATTTAGCTGGCGGCAGTGCTGACTCCACGCTTAGTGTGGGTAGTGATACGGTAAAACGTACGATTACCAATGTGGCGGCGGGACGCATGAATGCTTCGTCTACAGATGCTATTAACGGTAGTCAGTTATATGCCGTAGCAAATAGCCTGGGCAATTTAGCCACTACTACTAAAAATATCCTTGGCGGTAATGCGGCGCTCGATCCTGATACCGGTAAATTAACGATGAGCGATATCGGTTTTACAGGTAAAAGCACGATCCACGATGCTATTAGATATAATAAAGACAATATTGATAAGGGATTGTTCTTTTATGGTGATAACTTTGTTCAGAACCAAGTAAAATTAGGTGACACAGTAAGAATAAAAGGTGGCGCTAGCGGTGCTCTGGCTGACAACAATATTGGGGTTCAAGCAGACGGAAATGGCACACTAAATGTGAAATTGGCTAAAAAATTAACTGGTTTGGATAGCGTAACAGCAGGAACTGCTACGATTGATAATAAAGGGGTGTCTGTAGGCGGTAAACTCTATGTGTCAACCGGTGGTCTTAATGCCAATAATCAACAAATTAGAGGTGTTGCAGACGGTACAGGTAGTCAGGACGCAGTTAACTACGGTCAGTTGCAACGCGCAATTAACGGTACGGCTAAAGAAGCCATAGTAAAAGTAAATGATGATGGTAATATTACGCTAAGGGAAAACTCAACGGCGAAAGGTGGTAAAGAATATACTGTTGGCTTAAACTATAAGATTACTGTAGGGAAAGGGGCGGCCTCGCATCCTGTAACCATAGATAGTGGTACAGGAACGATCACAGGTCTTACCAATACATCATGGAATGTAAATAATCCAGCACCCGTTACAGGGCGTGCTGCTACGGAAGATCAGTTAAAGCGGGTTAATGAGAAAGTTAATTCCAATCAGTATTTTATTAATCGAAATGCGCAGAGTATCTCAGATAACTCAAGCCGTATTGGTAACAATGCACGAAATATCACAAAAATACAAGATGATATCACTACTAATAAGAATGATATTAACACTATCAATAATACTCTTGAAAAAGGGCTCTATTTTAGCAGCGATACAGGTGCTCCAATTAAGAGAAAATTAGGTGATACTCTAGTCATTAAAGGCGGTTCTACAGGGGCACTATCCGATAATAATATTGGTGTTGTATCCGATGGTACCGGTAGATTGACTGTAAAGTTGGCAAAATATTTAACAGGATTAGAGAGCGTTAATGCAGGAAACACTACTATTAGTAAAAATGGTTTGAGTGTAGGTGCTAGAACCTATGTAACACCTGATGGCATCAATGCTAATAATCAAAAGATTACTGGTGTTGCTAATGGTACAGCGCCTAACGATGCGGTTAATTTCAGTCAATTACAAAGTGCTATCGGTGGTACTGCTAAGGCCACTACGGTAAAAGGGAAAGATGCGAACGTAACCGTAACAGAAGGTACCAACGCAAATGGTGGTAAGGAATTCACTGTTGGATTGGGTAATAAACTTGCGGTAGGTACGGCACATCCTGTAAATGTGGATGGAACTGCAGGGACTGTAACAGGCCTTACTAATACAGCTTGGAATGTAAATAATCCACAAGCCGTAACCGGTCGTGCTGCAACGGAAGATCAGTTAAAAACTGTTAATACGCAAGTTAATACAAATAAGGATAAAATAGCTCAAAACACAACTGACATTGCTCAGAATACGACTGATATCGGTAAGAATAAACAAGATATAGCTAAGAACACAACCGATATTGGCAAGAATACGACTGATATTGCACAAAATAAACAAAATATTGCACAGAATACACAAGATATTGCGACCAATAAAAATGCTATCTCTACAATTAATACGACTATTGCTAAAGGTCTTAACTTTGATGGAGATAGTGGCGCTGTAATTAACAAACAGTTGGGCGATAAGCTCAGCATCAAAGGTGGTGCTGCGGCTGCGAACTTGACGGATAATAATATTGGTGTCGTATCTGATGGTAGTGCATTAAATGTGAAGTTAGCTAAAACATTAACTGGTTTGGACAGTGTGACAGCGGGTGGTACAACCATCAATAATGGGGGCTTAACCGTAGGTGGTAAGGCTTATGTAACGCCGAATGGCATCAATGCAAATGACAAGAAAATAACTAATGTTTCTGATGGTGAAGTGGCGGCTAACTCCAAAGATGCAGTTAACGGTGGTCAACTTCATGCGGCTAAAGCCGAATTAAATAAGAACATTAATGATGCTAAAACTGAATTAAACAAAAATATCGGTGATACCAAAACTGAACTCAATAAAAATATTAATGACGCAAAAACTGAACTGAACGGCAATATAGATAATGCTAAAACCGAGCTAAACAATAATATTTCGACCGCGAAGAATGATGTGATTAACACAGGTCTCAAATTTGATGCGGACACTGGTGGAACTAAGACCAATAAATTGGGTTCCAAGGTAACGGTAAATGGCGATGATAATATCACAACAGAAATCAGTCAAACCGGTGATGATACTAAGATCGGTCTTACATTAAAGAAAGATCTCAATGTTACTACTGTTACTGCCGCTGATACTGTGAAAGCTGGCACTGTGACTATGGGCAAACAAGCTGGTGGTGCAGGTGGTACAAACGGTAACTTTGTGACAGGGCTCGATAATAAGTCTTGGAACGCGGATAATCCTCAAGCTGTAAGTGGTCGAGCTGCTACGGAAGATCAGTTGAAATCCGTTAATGATAAGGTCAATACAAATGTAACTAATATCAATAAAGGATTAAACTTTAACGGAGATAGTGGTGCTGCGATTAATAAAAAATTGGGCGACACTGTTACCATTAAAGGCGGTGCTACCGCGGATCTTACGGATAATAATATCGGTGTCGTGTCTGATGGCAGCACATTAAATGTGAAACTAGCTAAAACATTAACTGGTTTAAATAGCGTAACAGCTGGCGGAACAACTATTAATAGTGGTGGGTTGACCGTAGGCGGTAAGACCTATGTGACGCCGAACGGTATCAATGCTAATAATCAAAAGATTACCGGTCTAGCAAAAGGCACAGATCCTACTGATGCGGTTAACTTTAGTCAGTTGCAGGATGCTATTGGTGGAACGGCTAAGGCAAGTACTGTGAAAGCTAAAAACAGCAATATCACTGTAGAAGAAGGTACAAATGCAGCTGGTGGTAAGGAATTTACAATCGGACTAGGGGATAAAATCACCTTAGGAACTGCTAATCCTGTATCTGTTGATGGTACTGCAGGCACGATAACAGGTCTTACCAATACTGCTTGGGATGTAGATAATCCACAAGCTGTAACCGGCCGTGCTGCAACGGAAGATCAGTTAAAAGCTGTTAATACGCAAGTTAACACAAATAAGGATAAAATAGCTCAAAATACTACTGACATCGGCAAGAATAAACAAGATATAGCTAAGAACAAGACTGATATAGCTCAAAACACAACTGATATCGGCAAGAATAAGCAAGATATAGCTAAAAACAAGACTGATATAGCTCAGAATACGACTGATATCGGTAAGAATAAGCAAGATATAGCTAAAAATACGGCTGATATCACCAAGAATACAACCGATATTGGCAAGAACACAACTGATATTGCTCGAAATACACAAGATATTACGACCAATAGAAATGCTATCTCTACGATTAATACGACTATCGCTAAAGGTCTTAACTTCGATGGAGACAGCGGGGCTGTAATTAACAAACAGTTGGGCGATAAGCTCAGCATCAAAGGTGGTGCTGCGGCTGCGAACTTGACGGACAATAATATCGGTGTCGTATCTGATGGCAGTGCGTTAAATGTGAAGTTAGCTAAAACATTAACTGGTTTGGACAGTGTGACAGCTGGAGGCACAACTATTAATGCTGGTGGTTTGACCGTAGGAGGTAAGACCTATGTAACGCCGAATGGCATTGACGCAAATGACCAAAAGATTACCAATGTCGCTAATGGCGACGTGGCCGCGAATTCCAAAGATGCAATCAACGGCGGTCAATTGCATGACGCTAAAATTGAGTTAAATAAAAATATTAGCGATACTAAGGCCGAGTTGAATAAAAATATCAGTGATACCAAAACTGAGCTCAATAAAAAAATTGGTGACACTAAAACTGAACTTAACAATAATATTAATGATGCTAAGACTGAACTGACCAATAAAGGCCTTCGTTTTGATGCGGATAATAATGACGAAAAAACGAATAAATTAGGCTCCAAGGTAACTGTAAACGGTGACGACAATATTACGACGGAAATCAGCCAAACTGGCGACGATACAAAAATTGGCCTTACATTGAAGAAAGATCTTAACGTTACATCTGTTACGGCTACGGAAACTGTGAAAGCCGGCACTGTAACCATGGGTAAACAATCCAATGGTGCAACTCCTGCTAATACGGGTAATTACGTGACAGGTCTTGATAATAAGACATGGAGTGTCACTAATCCTACTGCTGTCAGCGGACGTGCTGCAACAGAAGATCAATTGAAGACAGTTACTGAAGCTATCAAAACTCAAGGTGCTAATGCAACGGACTTCAGTCTCGTAGCTAATCCTGCGGCAGGCTCCAATGGTGACTACACTGTAGATGCTAACGGTGACGTAGCATTGACAGTTCAAGATAAGAACCATCCGGATCAAACAAAAACCGTAACGATTAAAGATGTGGCGTCTAAATCCGAAGTAGATAAAGGTCTAAACATTGACGGTGATTCTGGTACGACTATCAATAAAAAGTTGGGTGGTACTGTTGCCATTAAAGGCGGAGCGGCGGCTGCCGATTTAACAGATAATAATATTGGCGTTGTATCTGATGGCACAACATTGAACGTGAAGTTGGCAAAAACATTAACTGGGTTAGACAGCGTGACAGCTGGCGGTACAACCATCAATAGTGGTGGGTTAACCGTAGGTGGTAAGACCTATGTATCTCCGAACGGCATCAATGCGAACGACCAAAAGATTACCAATGTTGCTGATGGTAATATTGCTGCTAATTCCAAAGACGCGGTGAACGGCGGTCAATTACATGAAGCCAAAACTGAGTTAAACAAAAATATCGCTAATACAAAGACTGAATTAAATAAAAACATTAGTGATACTAAGACCGAATTAAACAAAAACATCGGTGATACCAAGACTGAGCTCAATAAAAAAATTGGTGACACTAAAACTGAACTCAACAATAATATTAATGACGCTAAGACTGAACTTACCAATAAAGGCCTTCGTTTTGACGCGGATAATAACGATGAAAAAACGAATAAATTAGGCTCCAAGGTAACGGTAAACGGCGATGACAACATTACGACGGAAATCACTCAAACCGGTGATGACACTAAGATCGGTCTTAAATTGAAGAAAGATCTCAATGTTAAATCTATTGTTGCTACGGATACCGTGAAAGCCGGCACCGTAACCATGGGTAAACAAGCTGATGGGGCAAATCCGGCGAATAACGGCAACTATGTAACCGGTCTTGATAATAAGGCGTGGAGCATTGATAACCCTACGATTGCACCTGGCCGTGCAGCAACGGAAGACCAGTTGAAAACGGTTAGTGATGAAGTTAAGAAACAAGGTGCTAGTGCAACGGACTTCAGTCTCGTAGATAATCCTACGGCAGGCTCCAATGGTGACTACACTGTAGCTGCTAACGGTGACGTGGCATTGACCGTACAGGATAAGAACCATCCGGATCAAACGAAAACCGTAACGATTAAAGATGTGGCGTCTAAATCCGAAGTAGATAAAGGCTTGAACTTTGACGGTGACTCTGGTACGACTATTAACAAGAAGCTAGGTGGTACTGTTGCCATTAAAGGCGGAGCTGCGGCTGCCGATTTAACGGATAATAATATTGGCGTTGTATCTGACGGTACAGGCACATTAAACGTGAAGTTGGCTAAAACATTAACTGGGTTAGACAGCGTAACAGCTGGCGGTACAACCATCAATAGTGGTGGTTTGACCGTAGGTGGTAAGACCTATGTATCTCCAAACGGCATCAATGCGAACGACCAAAAGATTACCAATGTTGCTGATGGTAATATTGCTGCTAATTCCAAAGACGCGGTGAACGGCGGTCAATTACATGAAGCCAAAACTGAGTTAAACAAAAATATCTCTGATACAAAGACTGAATTAAATAAAAACATTAGTGATACTAAGACCGAGTTGAATAAAAACATCGCTGACACTAAAACCGAACTCAACAATAATATTAATGATGCTAAGACTGAACTTACCAATAAAGGCATTCGTTTTGATGCGGATAATAATGACGAAAAAACGAATAAGCTAGGCTCCAAGGTAGCAGTAAATGGCGACGACAATATTACGACGGAAATCACGCAAACCGGTGACGACACGAAGATCGGCCTTAAATTGAAGAAAGATCTTAACGTTACATCTGTTACGGCGGCGGAAACTGTGAAAGCCGGCACTGTAACTATGGGTAAACAGTCCGATGGTGCAACCCCTGGTAATACGGGCAACTACATAACAGGTCTTGATAATAAGACTTGGGATGCAGGTAAAGTCGTATCCGGTCGTGCTGCAACAGAGGATCAATTGAAACAAGCTTTGGCAGGTCAAACTGATACAGGGCTTAAATTCAATGCCAATGTAGGCGGTGTAAAAACCAATAAATTAGGCTCTACTATCACTGTTCAAGGTGAAGGCAAAGCTGACGATGCTGATTACAGCGGTGAAAACATTAAAACTTTCATCAACCAAGATAATGATGGTAACACGACTATCAATGTGAAGATGAATAAAAATCTTAAGGCTGAATCCGTGAAAGTCGGCAAAGACGGTAAAGATGGCGTATCCATTACAGGTCCAGATGCGGCGAATGGCGCTGATGGTAAGGTAGCTGTTACAGATAAAAACGGCAAGGATGCGGTGTCCATGTCCGGCAAAGACGGTATTGGCCACATCGGTTTAACCGGAAAAGATGGGCGCAATGCGGATATTATTGCTGATAAGGGCGATTCCGATCTCGACGGCAATGTAATCACTCGTATTAAGTACCAAGATGAAAACGGTAAGACTCATCAAGTGGCAACCAAAGACGATGGTATGAAATACGGTGGTGATTCCGGTACTACCATCAAGAAAAAACTTAATGAACAATTGGACATTAAGGGTGGTGTTACTAGTGAATCTGAGTTGACCGAAAACAATATTGGAGTTATTAGCAAAAATAACATCCTTAATGTTCGTTTGGCAAAAAATCTGAAAGGTCTAGATTCCATAACTTTCAACAATGGCAATAATGGTGTAAACGGTAAAACCGTTGTTAATGGTGAAGGTATGGCCGTTCAAGATAAGGATGGTAATCCATTGACTGCTGTTACAAAGGACGGTGTGAAGATTACCAACGGTCCATCCATGACGAAGGACGGTATCGATGCGTCCAATAAGAAGATTACGAATGTAGCCGATGGTACTGATTCTAAGGATGCGGTTAATAAATCCCAATTGGATAAAGCCGCAGCAGCTGCTACTACAACAGTAACGGCAGGTAATAATGTTCAAGTAGATAAGACCACTAATGCGGACGGTTCTACAAATTACAAAGTGGGCCTCAAAGACCAAGTAACGATGGGAACTGATCCTACGAAACAAATTGCGATGGATGGTACAACAGGTACGATCAAAGCCGGTGACAAGATTACAATCGACGGCAACAAAGGCACAATCAAGGCCGGTAATGTGGCAATCGACGGTATAAACGGTACGATTAAGGCTGGCGACAAGGTAACTATCGACGGTAAAGACGGCAAGATTGCTGCCGGAAAAGTATCTGTTGATGGCAAGGACGGACATGTGACAGGCCTGGAAAATAAAGACTGGGATCCTGATAATATCACAAGCGGTCGTGCTGCTACAGAAGATCAATTGCAGAAGTCCCATAAAACCTTGGATAATAAGATTAATAACTTAGGTGATGACATTACGAAGAAAGGCATGGATTTTGCCGGTAATACAGGTGATTTCCACCGTGATTTAGGTCAAAAGGTTACCATCAAAGGTGAAGGCCAAGGGGCTGATAGCGATTACTCCGGTGAAAATATCAAAACGGTAGCCGAAAATGGTAATGTTACTATTAAAATGGCTAAGAATCTTAAGACCGATAGCATCACTACCAAGACGGTCAATACTGATACGGTCAATGCAGATAAGGTGAAAGTCGGCAAAAACGGTCAAGATGGCGTATCTATCACAGGTCCAGATGCTGCGAATGGTACAGATGGCAAAGTAGCTGTTACAGGTAAAGACGGTAAAGATGCTGTATCTATGTCCAGTAAAAACGGCGTTGGTCACATTGGTTTAACCGGCAAAGATGGTCGCAATGCAGATATTACTGCTGATAAGGGCGATTCCGATCTCGACGGCAATGCAATCACTCGTATTAAGTACCAAGATGAAAACGGTAAGACTCATCAAGTGGCAACCAAAGACGATGGTATGAAATACGGTGGTGATTCCGGAACTCCAATTAACAAAAAACTTAATGAACAAGTGAATGTAGTTGGGGGTATTACGGATGCTGGTAAGTTGACGTCCGAAGATAATTTAGGCGTCGTATCTGACGGAACTAATCTTAAAGTTCGTATGGCAAAAGATTTGAAAGGTCTTGAGTCTGTGACGACTAAGGATGCCGCAGGTAATTCTACGGTTGTGAATGGTAGTGGTGTAACTATTACTCCTGCTAGCGGTAATGCTGTAAGCCTTACTAAAGACGGGTTGAATAACGGCGGTAAAACAATCAGCAATGTAGGTCCTGGTGTAAACGGCACGGATGCGGTTAACGTAAATCAATTGAAGGAAGTTACGGAGGGAATGGCTAATGCTATTAATTCTGTGGCGGGCGAAACGCAACGTGTAGGTGCTCATGCGGCAGCTATGTCTGCGTTGAAACCGATTCAATATGATCCGTTAGAACCAACTCAAGTGATGGCTGGTATCGGCAATTACAGAGGTGAAACCGCAGCGGCTTTAGGTGTTGCACATTATACATCCGAAGATACTATGTTCCATGCAGGTGTATCTGTTGGTAGTCGTCATAATATGGTGAATGCCGGTGTAACTCATAAATTCGGTTCTTCTGATGAGAAGAAGGCTATTCCTGAGCGCTACAAGGGCGGTCCTATCAGCTCTATGTACGTAATGCAGGATGAAATGACTGCTTTGAAAGCTGAAAATGCACGCATGAAAGCGCAGGATGAAAAATTAACTGCAGACTATGCGGCATTGAAAGAAGACAACCTTCGTCTACAGAAAGATAACGAAGAAACTAAACGACAATTAGCTCTTATTATGAGTCGTTTAGGCATGTAATTCATATCTGTTTCATCTTATATTCATGTGGTAAAAAGTGAGCTGATGTACCAGAAAATACCCATGAAGATTAGATGATTTTAACCCTATATGGTACATAAAATGAAAGAACGAAAGTCTACTGTGAAAGGACTTTCGTTCTTTTTTTGTATTTGGCTTCACAAACTTTTCATAATAGTGTATAATACAGAACATATAATTTTAATCGAAAATTATAAATGTGATTAATTTACTATAAAATCATTAGTTTTAGATTATAAGTGTTGTTTGGCCCATTGTTGTAAGGGTTTTTATGATTGAAAATATATTTAATTGAGTAAGAAAATCAATTTTTAAAAGAAATTTAAAGTTCTGAAAATAAATGAGCGAAATATGAAAAAAATATATTTACATTCATAAACTAATCTGATATTTTATATGTATAGTAATTAAATTTTTGATGAAAATTTTATTATTTTTAGTGTTTTAGTGTTGGTTTTAGAATCCCTTATAAAACTGTGTGAAAGGTAGGTACTACTAAATGAATCGTATTTATAGGGTAATTTGGAGTCAGGTACGAGGCGCATATGTCGTTGTATCTGAAATCGCAAAAAGCCATACTCGTGGCTCCAAAAGCTTTGTTAGTAATTCTGCTAAAGCTTCGGTAAAAGTTGGCTTGGCGGCTATGGTTTTAACCTGCGGTAGCGGGTTAATTTCGGGTGTTCAGGCAGAATCTGATCGAGGGGTTGCTTTAACACCGGCTAATGCGGATCCTCAGGAACATACTTCGGGCGGTGTGACCTGGTTAACACCAAGCCCTGGTGCACCAACTATTAATATGTTTGACTATAATACACCAGGAAATCCAGGACAAGGTTACTTATATACCAATAACAAGGTATTTGGTATCCAAATCGGTAATAAGGCTAGTGCACGTGCTGATGATGGATCTGTATCTGGTATTTCTATCGGCGATTATTCTAACTCTCGTGGATTGGGTGTGGCCCTTGGTCATTATGCACAGTCCAACGATATTGGCTCTCTTGCGATAGGTGCAGCTACAAAAGCGGATGGATTCAACTCCTTGGCGATGATGCGTCAAGCCTATGCTGGCGAACAATATGCGGCAGCTATTGGTACAGCAGCCTCAGCACAAGGGAAAGCTAGCTTGGCTATGGGTCACTCTGCATTTGCAAAAGGTGAGCAATCCATTGCTATTGGCTCTGCTAATCCTGAACCTCTAAAAGATAATAAAGGTACTAAGTACACAAAATACGATAAAACCACTAATACCCAAGCTACTGCAGATCGTGCTATTGCTATCGGTCAAGGTGCTAAATCAAATACCGTAGATAGCATAGCTATGGGTACAGGTGCTAATGTAGTGGCAGGTAAAAATTATAAAGGTGAGGATTTTACTCATGGCATAGCTATCGGTAGTAATGCCCTTTCTCAGGGAATACAAGGCGTAGCTATCGGTAACAGTGCAGCACATTATCGTGATAATGGGGTTGCTCTTGGTAACAATGCCAAAACTCGTGCAATGGACGGCATAGCTATCGGTAATAATGCTGAATCCGGTATTCAAAATGACCCTCAATATAAAGTAAATAACTCCGTTGCTGTAGGTAACTCTGCGCGTGCTCATGGTGGTTCCGGCGTGGCATTGGGTAATGATACTTATGCATTGGGCGGATCTTCTGTAGCAGCCGGTAATGCTGCATGGGCATTGGGTGAACGTTCTACAGCTATCGGTAACAATGCTCATTCTGAAGGTTACGGCTCTATTGCTATGGGTCGTGAAGCTAGTGCTTTGAGCACTCAAGATGGGGACAAGAAAAATGTTGTGGCTATCGGTGATGATGCACAAGCAACTGGTTCTCGTTCCATCGCATTGGGCGTAAGCGCTCAAGCAGGTACATTAGAACGTGTACGTGATCGTACTGTTTATAAAGATAATCCTGAATTAATCACTAAACTTAAAGCTCAAAAAGAAGTAACAGATGCTGTAGCAATCGGTAGTGAAGCAAGTGTACAAGCAAACGAAGGCTTAGCTCTTGGTAGCAATGCGACAGTAAATAACGTTCGTGGCGTTGCGTTAGGTGCTAAATCTGAAACAGCGGCCCCTGTGAGCACTGCTAGTGAAACTATTAACGGCTTGAAATATAACTATGCCGGTGGTACTGCTGATTCCACAGTTAGCGTTGGTAACAATTCTACAAAACGTACAATCACTAACGTAGCTGCTGGTCGTGTGAATGCACAATCTACAGATGCTATTAATGGTAGCCAATTATATGGTGTTGCTAATGCAGTGGGCAATGTAGCTAACAGCACTACGAATATCTTAGGCGGTAATGCTCAGGTTGACCAAAACGGTACTATCACCATGACTAATATTGGTGATACAGGTAAAAACACTGTTCATGAAGCAATTAAATCCGCAAACTCTGGCTGGGAACTTCAAGTTAATGGCCAAAAGGTAAAAGACGTAAAAGCGCCTAACCGTACAGTGAACTTTAACGCTGGTAATAATATTAAATTAGAAGGTTCTGGAGACAATGTTACGGTTGCAACTGTTGATGACGCAAGATTCAACTCCGTTACAACTGGTAACGTATCTATGAGCAAAAACGGTATCAATGCTGGTGGGCATCAAATTACCAATGTACAATCTGGTGGCGATACATTAACAAATGCGGCTAATATCGGTGATATCTCTCGTATTGCGGCTAAATACGATAAATACTTGCAACGCGGTACAGCTAGCTATGAAGCAAACGGTAACGGCAAAATTAACATGACCGGTACAAACGGTTTGACTGCTGAAGTAACAGGTTTGAAAAATACGTATGTTACATCCGGTACAGTATCCAATGACGGTAAGAGATTGACATTGACACGTAATGATAATCAAACATTCGATGTTGATATCTCTAAGATCTCTAACGGCCTTTCTAAAACTGACTACCGCTTGATTGCAAACCCTGCAGCAGGCAGCAACGGCGAATATAAAGTAGCTGCTGATGGCAGCATGACATTAACTGTTGCTGATGCTGATGGTTCCAACCCTAAACAAGTTAAGTTGACGAACCTTGCTTCTAAAGAGCAACAAGATATTAATACTACTAATATCACAAATAACACTAACAAAATCGCTAAAGGCTTGAGCTTCCAAGGCGATAACAACGTTAAAATTAATAAACAACTTGGCGATACTTTAGGTATTACTGGTGGTGCTACAGGTGCTTTGTCTGACAACAACATCGGTGTTGTAGCTAAAGACGGCAACCTTAATGTTAAGTTGGCAAAAGACCTAACAGGTTTGAATAGCGTAACTGCAGGTTCTGTTCGCGTAGGTAAACATAGCGACAATAAAAACTATGTAACTGGTTTGGACAATAAAGAATGGAATGTTCAAAACCCTACAATCACATCTGGTCGTGCAGCAACTGAAGATCAGTTGAAAAAAGTGTCTGATGAAATCAAGACTACTAATGCAGCGAAAACAGATTACCGTTTGATTAACAATACAAATTCTGTAGATGGTTCTTACTCTGTAGAAAACAACAAAGTTGATTTAAAAGTTAAAGATGAAGCTCATCCTAACAACCCTGCTAATACGGTAACAATCAACAATATCGCATCCAAAACTGAATTGGATAAATTGACAGAACGTGCTGTTAAATATGATCTTAATGGTGCAACTGTTAATAAAAACAAGGTTACTTTGGAAGGCCAAGGCGGTACTACAATTACTAACTTGAAAGCTGGCGAAGTATCCTCTACTTCTACAGATGCTGTAAATGGCAGCCAATTGCATGATGTAAAAATCGAAGCAGGCAAACATTCAAAAGTAACTGTTTCCGATGATAACCTTAAATTGACAACGACTCCTGCTACAAGCACTGAAGGTGCTAAATATGATCTTCGTTTGAACAACAAAGTGACATTGGGTAGCGGTAACAATCAAGTAGTTCTTGATGGTACTGCAGGCAGAGTGACTGCTGGCGCTGTTGTAATGGGTGCTCAAACTGTTCAAAATACGAAACATGCAAGCGAAACTGGTAATTATGTAACTAACTTGAGCAATAAAAACTGGGATTCCACATCTATCGTATCCGGTCGTGCTGCGACTGAAGATCAGTTGAAAAAAGTTAGTGAACAAATTACTCAACAAGGTAGCAGTGCAACTGACTATCGTCTTGTAAGAAACTCCAGCGCTGACGGTTCCTATAAGGTAAACGACAATGGTGAAGTATCCTTGACTGTAGAGGATAAAAACCATGCAGGCGTTAAAGAACAAGTTACAATCAATAACATTGCATCCAAGACTTCTGTAGATAAATTGACAGATCGTGCTGTTAAATATGACATCAATAACGGTGTTGTTGATAAGACCAAGGTAACATTGGAAGGTGCTGACGGCACTACAATTACAAATGTAAAAGACGGCGCTGTAACAGCTACATCTAAAGATGCTATCAACGGTAGCCAATTGTTCAAGACTAAAGAAGAATTGATCAATAAAGGCATGAAATTCGGTGCTGACTCTGGTAACGTAATCAATAAGAAACTTGGTGAACAAGTTAACGTTAAAGGTGGCATTACAGAAGCTTCTAAATTGACTGCAGAAGACAATATCGGTGTTGTATCCGATGGTTCTAACGATTTGAAAGTTCGTTTGGCAAAAGACCTTAAAGGTTTGAATAGCGTAACTGTAGGCGATACAAAAGTTACTTCTAACGGTGTAACTATCAGCAACGGTGCTACAAATAATGCATCCGTATCTCTTACTAAATCCGGTTTAGATAATGGTGGTAACAAGATTACTAACGTTGCTCGTGGTACAATCGACAGCGATGCAGTAAACTTGGCACAATTGAAAGAAGTATCCAACAGTGCATCTGCAGCTAATACGAAAGTAGCTGAAGGCAAAAACATTAAAGTTGATGAAAGCATCGATAATGTAACTAAAGCTAAAACGTATACTGTAGGCTTGAAAGATGACGTAACATTAGGCTCTGGTAATACAGCTATCAATATCAACGGTACAACAGGTATCGTGAAAGCTGGCACAGGCGATAATGCTGTGACTATCAACGGCACAAATGGTACTATCAACTCCGGTAAAGTAACTATCAATGGTACTACAGGTACTGTTAACGAATTGACTAACAGAACTTGGAACCCTAAAGCTATTACTAATGGTCAAGCTGCTACAGAAGATCAATTGAAAGTAGTAGACAATAAAATTGATACTACAAAAACTGAAATCGTAGAAAAAGGCTTGAACTTCCAAGGCGATGCAGGTACTGCAATTCATAAAGACCTTGGCCAAACATTGAAAATCTCTGGCGGTCAAGCTGATGCATCCAAACTTTCAGAAAATAACATCGGCGTAGTTAATAACAACGGCGTATTGAATGTTAAACTTGCTAAAGATTTGACAGGTTTGAACAGCGTAACAACTGGTGCTACAACTATTAATAACAATGGTTTAACAATCGGTGGTAACACATTTGTTACAAGCAACGGCTTCAATGCTAACGATACTCAAATCACAAACGTGAAAGCTGGTACAGAGGATAACCATGCAGTTAACCTTAAACAGTTGAAAGAAGTATCCAATAACGCAGCGGCAGCTAAAACTGTTGTAAAAGCAGGTAAAAACATCAATGTAACTGATTCTGAAGATCCACTTACTAAAGCTAAGACTTATACAGTTGGTTTACAAGACACAGTAACATTGGGTTCTGGCAATACTGCTGTTAATATCGACGGCACAAAAGGTATTGTGAAAGCTGGCGAAGGCAATAATGCTGTAACTATCAACGGTACAAACAGCACAATTAATGCTGGTAACGTAGCGATTGACGGTGTAACAGGCAATATTAATTCCGGTAAAGTTCTTGTTAACGGTGCTAAAGGTACTGTAAACAACTTAACAAATATCACTTGGGATGCTGACCATATCACAAGCGGTCAAGCTGCAACAGAAGATCAATTGAAAGTTGTTGATAAGAAAATTACTGACAATGGTAGCAACTTGACTAAGAAGGGCTTGAACTTCAAAGGCGATGACGCTACAAGCATTCATAAAGATCTTGGCGAAACATTAGACGTTGTAGGTGGTACTTCCGATAAAGCTAAATTGTCTGACAATAACATCGGCGTGGTATCTGAAAACGGTAAGTTGAATGTTAAACTTGCTAAAGAGTTGACTGGCTTAACAAGTGTAACAACTGGTGCTACAACAATTAATAACGAAGGTTTAACAATTGGTGGTAAGAAATTCGTTACAGCTAACGGTTTTGATGCTAACAATACACAAATCAAAAACGTAAAAGCTGGTACTGACGGCAATGATGCAGTTAACTTGAATCAATTGAATGAAGTTAAAAATGCATCCAACACTACAGTAGAAGGTAGCGAAAACATCAATGTTAACTCCACAGTAGACCCTAATACACAAGCTAAAACTTACAAAGTAGCATTGAAAGACAATGTAACTTTAGGTTCCGGTAATAATGCAATCAACATCAACGGTACTACAGGTATCATAAAAGCTGGTGACGGTGCAAATGCTGTAACTATCAATGGTACAAACGGCACTATTAACTCCGGTAAAGTGACTGTCAACGGTGCTGCTGGTACTGTAAACAACTTGACAAACATTACTTGGGATGGCAAAAACTTCACAAGCGGTCAAGCTGCAACAGAAGACCAATTGAAATCTGTTGATAAGAAAATCACTGACAACAGCACTGACTTGACTAAGAAAGGCTTGAACTTCCAAGCTGATTCTGGCGAATTAATTCATAAAGATCTTGGTCAAACATTGGATGTTGTAGGTGGCATTACTGAAAAATCTAAATTGTCTGACAACAACATCGGTGTGGTATCCGAAAATGGTAAGTTGAATGTTAAACTTGCAAAAGACTTAACAGGCTTGAACAGCGTAACTACTGGTCAAACAACTATCAACAACGATGGTTTGACAATCAACAACAAACAATTCGTTACAGCAAATGGCTTCAATGCTAACAATACGCAAATCAAAAACGTAACTGCTGGCGTAGAAGACAACGATGCTGTTAACGTTAAACAATTGAACGATGTGAAAGCTGCATCTAATACAAAAGTAGAAGGTAGCAAAAACATCAATGTTGATGAAACTGTAGATAATGTAACAAAAGCTAAAACTTACACAGTTGCATTGAAAGACACTGTAACATTAGGTTCCGGTAATAATGCAGTCAACATCGACGGTACAAAAGGTATCGTAAAAGCTGGTGACGGCGCTAACGCAGTAACTATTAACGGCGTAAACAGCACAATCAATGCTGGTAAAGTTGCAATTGATGGTGCAATTGGTAATATCACTTCCGGTAAAGTTCTAGTTAATGGTGCAAACGGTACTGTAAACAACTTGACAAACAGAACTTGGGATCCTGCAAACATCACAAATGGTCAAGCTGCAACAGAAGACCAATTGAAATCTGTAGATCAAAAAGTTACAGACAACAGTAAGAAAGGCTTGAACTTCCAAGCTGACTCTGGTGATTTAATTCATAAAGACCTTGGTCAAACATTGGATGTTGTAGGTGGCATTACTGATAAAGCTAAATTGTCTGACGGCAACATCGGTGTTGTATCCGAAAACGGTAAGTTGAATGTTAAACTTGCAAAAGACTTAACAAACTTGAACAGCGTAACGACTGGTGCTACAACAATCAACAACGATGGCTTGACAATCAACAACAAACAATTCGTTACAGCTAATGGCTTCAACGCTAACAATACGCAAATCAAAAACGTAACAGCTGGCGTAGAAGATAACGATGCTGTAAATGTTAAACAATTGAACGATGTAAAAGCTGCATCTAATACAAAAGTAGAAGGTAGCAAAAACATCAATGTTGATGAAACTCAAGATCCTACTACAAAAGCTAAGACTTATACAGTGGCATTGAAAGACACTGTAACATTAGGTTCCGGCGACACAGCTGTTAATATCGACGGTACAACTGGTATCGTAAAAGCTGGTAACGGTGCGAACGCAGTAACTATCAATGGTGTAAACAGTACAATCAACGCTGGTAAAGTAGTAATCGATGGTGTAACAGGTAACATCAATGCTGGTAAAGTTCTTGTTAACGGTGCAAACGGTACTGTAAACAACTTGACTAACAAAACTTGGACTCCAGGAAATATTGTTTCTGGTCAAGCTGCAACAGAAGATCAATTGAAAGTTGTAGATAGCAAAATCGATAAGAACACTGAAGACTTGACTAAGAAGGGCTTGAACTTCCAAGCTGATTCTGGCGAAGTAATCCATAAAGATCTTGGTCAAACTTTAGATGTTGTAGGTGGCATTACTGATAAAGCTAAATTGTCTGACAACAATATCGGTGTTGTATCCGAAAACGGTAAGTTGAATGTTAAACTTGCAAAAGATTTAACAGGCTTGAATAGCGTAACAACTGGTCAAACAACTATCAACAACAATGGTTTGACAATTGGTGGTAATACATTTGTTACAAACAACGGCTTCAATGCAAACAATACACAAATCAAAAATGTTAAAGCTGGTACAGAAGATAGCGATGCTGTTAACCTTAAACAATTGAACGAAGTAAAAGCTGCGTCCGATACTAAAGTAAAATCTGGTAAGAATATCGATGTCAAGGAAGATGAAGATCTTATTACAAAAGCTAAAACATATACTGTAAACTTGAAAGACACAGTGACATTGGGCTCCGGTAGCACATCAGTTCATTTCGATGGTACAACAGGTATCATTAGAGCCGGCGAAGGTGCTAATGCTGTAAGTATCAATGGTACAAACGGTACAATCAACTCCGGCAAGGTAACTATCAACGGTGGTTCTGGTACTGTTAACGATTTGACTAACAGAACTTGGGATCCTAATAAGATCACTAACGGTCAAGCTGCAACAGAAGATCAATTGAAAGTTGTAGATAACAAAATTGATAAAAATACTGAAGACTTGACTAAGAAAGGCTTGAACTTCAAAGGCGACTCTGGAGATAAGATTCATAAAGATCTTGGCGATACATTGAATATTACTGGTGGCGAAACTGATGCTTCTAAACTTTCAAATGGTAATATCGGTGTAGTCAATGAAAACGGCAACTTGAACGTTAAACTCGCTAAGAACCTTAAAGGTCTTGATTCCGTAACTGTTGGTTCTGATCCAAATAAACAAGTTGTTCTTGATGATAAGGGCGTATCTGTAGGCGGTAAAACATACATTTCTAACGAAGGCTTAAACGCAAATAATCAAAAGATTACTAACGTGGCAGCTGGTGTAAATGATACAGATGCAGTTAACGTTCAACAGTTGAAGAGCAGCATGGCGGCGGCAACTACAACAGTGAAAGCTGGCGATAGCGGCAATACAACTGTAACATCTACAACAAATGCGGATAAGTCCAAAACATACACTGTAGATATCAAAAAAGACTTGAACTTACGCAGTGTGATTACCACTACTGACGATAAGAAATTCTCTACTGTAACAAACGGTGTAGGTGTTACAAGCACTGATACATTAGGCAATACAACTGCTCTTACTGCAGGTAATGTAAAAGTATCTGATAGCCAAAATAATTCAACACAAACAACAGCTAATGGTGTGCTTGTAGATAATCCAACTAAGGCCACTGAATTGACTGCTAATGGTGTTGTAACTACTGATAAAAAGACTAAGAGCACAAGAACAACTGCAGACGGCATGGTAGTTACATCCGGCATGGGCGATTCTAAATTAACTACTAGTGTTAGCAGCAACGGTGTTGAGATTATAACTCCTCCTAAGAGTGATGGTAATGGTAGCCCTAGAGATGGTGGAAACAAGGTTACATTAACTAAAGACGGCTTGAACAATGGTGGTAATCAAGTTGTTAACATGGCAAGCGGTTATGGTAAAGGCGAAGATATCAACAATATTGCTGATAATAGCAGCAGCTTAACAAATGGTGCTAACATCGGTGACTTGAAGAAAGGTATCGACGGCCTTAAGAAAGCTGGCTTAGACTTTGCAGGTGATAGAGGCGAATTCCATCGTGACCTAGGTCAAAAAGTGACTGTTAAAGGTGGCGTTACTGATGAAAGCAAACTTTCCACTGCAAACAATATCGGTGTTATTTCCGATAACAACGGCAGCTTGAATGTTCGTTTGGCAAAAGATATTACTGGTATCAACTCCATTACAACTATGGATAACTCCGGTCATACAACTGTGACAAACGGTAACGGTATCACAATTAAGAATAATGGTGGTGGCAGCGTATCCTTAACAAGCTCTGGTTTGAACAACGGCGGTAATAAGATTACTAACGTGGCTCCAGGCGAAATTAGCTCCACTTCTACTGATGCTGTTAATGGTTCCCAACTTAATCGTGTTGCAAACAGCATGAATAATGTTGTAAACGAAGTTCGTCAAGTTGGTGCGATGTCCTCCGCGTTGTCCGCATTGAAACCTATGGCTTATGACCCTTACGAACCTACTCAAATCATGGCAGGTTACGGTAACTACCGTGGTGACTCCGCATTGGCATTAGGTGTGGCTCATTACAAAAATGAATCCATGATGTTACATGCTGGTGTTGCTTGGGCAGGCAGCAATAGCCATATGATGGCAAATGCTGGTGTAACTTGGAAAGTAGGTAACAGAGACGGCGAAGCAGAAACTGCAGATCGTTATCGTAAAGGACCTATCAGTTCTACATATGCAATGCAACGTGAACTTGCTGCAATGAAAGCTGAAAATCAAGGATTAAAAGGTGAAGTAGCTGATTTGAAAGCTGAAAATGAACAAATGAAAGCTAATATTGCTGCAATGATGGCAAGACTAGGTTTATAATACGTTCATGCTGAACATTACGGGTTGAGGATTCCCTTTTGGGGGTCCTCTCACCCGATTTAATTCGTTGATAGAAAAGAGGAATATATAATGAAAAAATCCACTTTGCTTGCTTTCACAGCGGCAGTATTATTCGGCAGTGGCGTATTCCATGTTAATGCGGCATCTGCTACATTTGATGATCCATTGCTTTTACCAAATCCGGCTAAAGCGCCTACAACAGGTTCTGTTGTATTGGTTCCTGTGGCTAGCCCTCAGGCGGTGCAAAGTATCCATGAATTTGTGAAAGCATGGGAAAATGCGGAAAAACATATTGCTTTAGCTGAAAGCAAAAAGAATAATCATCAAGCGTTAACTAAAGAAGAAGCTAAATGGTTACATTCTAAAGATAAGCATAATTATGCTGATTATTTCCGTAAACATTCTTTAGGTTATGTACATGGCCAAGAAACTGCATTGAACTGGAATGGTGAAAACCGTAATAAAAACGAGTATAGCTATTACACATTCCCTAAATATGATAAGGACCAAGGCTATACAAATAGCTATGGTTACAATGTATTGCGCAGCATGGTTGATCGCATGAATGAATTGCTTCAAAAACAAAAGGCCGTTGGCGGTCCTTTGACTGATGAAGAAGCACAAGCATTGGAAGATGCTATGCTTGATATCATGGCTCAAGATCAAGAACATGTATCTAATGAAGAATTGCGTTATTACATGAACGAAGCAGTTTGGTTTGCTACAAAACAAACTGTGAAGAATATGTCTGCAGAAGAACCTTCTGTTGGCGATATGCACGAAATTAACCTTCGTGAAGCGATTCAGACAGATAACTAATCATCTAAATACACATATAATTAAATCTTTATATGTATAACTTTTGCTGTATAGGAAATGCAGATGCAATACCTTATATATAAAAGTTTTTAATATACAGTGTTGAAATGCAAATAAGGGATTCTATAAACACACTGTTATATAGGCAAGAAGCCGCAACAGAATGCAATATATGCATTCTTGTTGCGGCTTTTTTTTGCTTTAAATTCTCGTTATATGATATGTCTAAAAGAGTGATATAACTCAAGTTTCGAATCTGTAAAATTAGGCCGTGAAATTGTGCAAAAATAATGGTAAAAATTTTCTGAAATTTGTAGTAAAATTTGTCCAAATTTTGTTGACATGAGTATATGGAAATGTTATTATATTCAAGTACCCCATATGAAGGGGCACAGATCTTTGAAAACTGAACAATGATAGGTAATCAATCAAAACGATTGAACATATGCCAGAGTGCGGGTTTTGACATAGTCAAAACCAACCATAATTCAAAGTTACTTCAATGTAACGACAACAAATAATGAGCTATTCAAATAGCTTCAAGATATCTTGGAGAGTTTGATCCTGGCTCAGG
>OKPJ01000004.1_pt1 | contig 159905 bp, 139 predicted proteins | sample 1612811 | NCBI WGS metagenome assembly OKPJ01 (sample SAMN04436818, study PRJEB24849) | human gut metagenome | biome: human gut; feature: NICU; material: stool | host: Homo sapiens | place: USA: Saint Louis, MO | collected 2011-05-19 | reverse complement strand
TCACCGACATCAGCGGCGTATGCAGCGCATGGGAGACGTTCCACACCACGTAGTAACCCACCACGCAGGCCAGCGCGAAGACGGTGAAATGGCCGAGGAACTCTTTTGGCGCCACGTTGGCCAGCCAGCCGAAGAGAATAATCGCCAGCGCCATCAGCGCATATTTGCGCCACGGCGACGCCGGTTTCACCGCTTCTTTCGGCGCTTCCACTTTTTTCGCCGCGGCCTGCGGCTGAGCGGAGACCTGAATCGGCGGCGCCGGCCAGGTGATTTCACCTTCGCGAACAACGGTCACGCCGCGCACTACCACGTCATCGAAATCGATAACGATATTGCCGTCTTTCTCTTTGCACAGCAGCTTCAGCAGGTTCACCAGGTTGGTGCCGTAGAGCTGGGAGGACTGGGTCGGCAGACGGCCAGGAAGATCGGTGTAACCGATGATTTTCACGCCGTTGGCGGTGGTCACCACTTCGCCCGGTACGGTGTACTCACAGTTGCCGCCGTTTTGCGAGGCCAGATCGACCACCACGCTGCCCGATTTCATGGAGTCGACCATTTCGCGGGTGATCAGCTTCGGCGCCGGTTTGCCCGGGATTAACGCCGTGGTGACAATGATATCGACCTCTTTCGCCTGCGCGGCGAACAGCGCCATTTCAGCCTTAATAAAGGCCTCAGACATCACCTTAGCGTAGCCATCGCCGCTGCCCGCTTCCTCTTTAAAGTCCAGCTCGAGGAACTCGGCGCCCATACTCTGCACCTGCTCCTTCACTTCCGGACGGGTATCGAAGGCGCGAACAATAGCGCCCAGGCTGTTGGCGGCGCCAATCGCCGCCAGACCGGCTACCCCGGCGCCAATGACCATCACCTTGGCGGGCGGAACCTTGCCTGCCGCCGTAATCTGCCCGGTAAAAAATCGACCAAATTCATGCGCCGCTTCAACGATAGCGCGGTACCCGGCGATGTTGGCCATTGAGCTGAGCGCATCCAGCGACTGGGCGCGGGAAATACGCGGCACGGAATCCATCGCCATTACGTTGATATTACGGGCCGCCAGTTTTTCCATCAGCTGCGGGTTTTGCGCCGGCCAGATAAAACTAATCAGCGTGGTCCCCTGATTCAGCAGGGCAATTTCATCGTCATTCGGAGCATTGACCTTAAGGATGACATCAGACTGCCATACCTCGTCGCCGGTCACGATTTCAGCTCCTGCCTCGGCAAAGGCCTCATCGTCAAAGCTGGCCAGCTTCCCGGCGCCGCTTTCTACCGCGACGCTAAAGCCGAGTTTGAGCAATTGCTCAACGGTCTTCGGCGTGGCGGCGGCCCGGGTCTCCTGGGCTAGCCTTTCTTGTGGTACACCAATACGCATAGTTTTCCCTTCCATCGGTTTTTGATGATGGTTTACTTTTCTGCCCAACAACGCCAGGACGGCAAAATCTTCCTCGCCATCTTTCGCTGTCTACAAAATGAAACAGTAACAAACTTTTTATAACCTACTGAAAATACCGATTGTGATCTACTGCGATAAAACACAAATTTTGATTTTATTGCTTATTGTCAGCTCAGATGGGTCCGGGCAGCAATATTTACCTGAATTTGCCGCCCAGGCCTGATAATCCGCTTATCCTGCGGTATAAAACGCCATTTATCGCCATTGAGATCATTGTGTTAACATTACATTAACTAATAAAAGTGGTATTGATTATCGTTTTTGCTGGTCAAGCGCCTGTTTTTTCAACATATCGAAAAATGTTATCTTTCCGTAGTATACGATTCGGGCGGCAAGCAAAAATTGACGCAGACAGTCACGGCGATTAAATGCAATAATCAAACGTTTTCAGTCAACAACAACACCAGTATATGGTTTGCGCAAGGCAAAGGATTATTTTTATGAAGCTTAAAAACACCCTCCTGGCGTCTGCTCTCCTGACAACCGCCACGTTGTCTGCCCATGCAGCGACCGAGTTGACCCCGGAGCAGGCGGCTGCGCTGAAGCCCTACGATCGCGTTGTCGTCACCGGCCGGTTTAATGCCATTGGCGATGCGGTACAGGCAGTATCGCGCAAAGCCGACAAAGACGGCGCGGCCTCATTCTATGTTGTCGACACGTCGGACTACGGCAATGGCGGCAACTGGCGCGTCACGGCTGACCTTTATAAAGAAGACGCGCCGAAAGCGGATGCGCCGAAGAATCGCATTATCAACGGCGTGATGGAGTTGCCGAAAGATCAGGCCGTTGAGCTGATGCCTTACGACACCGTCACCGTTCAGGGCTTCTATCGCAGCCAGCCGGAAGTCAACGACGCCATCACCAAAGCGGCGAAAGCAAAAGGCGCCTATGCGTTCTTTATCGTCCGCCAGGTTGACGCCAACCAGGGCGGCAACCAGCGCATTACCGCTTATATCTACAAAAAAGATGCTGAAAAACGCGTGCTGCAGAGCCCGGACGCTATCCCGGCTGACTCTGAAGCTGGCCGCGCAGCGCTGGCCAAAGGCGGCGAAGCGGCGAAGAACGTTGAAATTCCTGGCGTTGCCACCACCGCCGCGGTGGGTTCGGGTACCGGCGTTGGGCGTTTCTTTGAGACTCAGTCTTCGAAAGGTGGACGTTACACTGTCACCCTGCCGAACGGCACTAAGGTCGAAGAAGTGAACAAAGTGACTGCGGCGCAAATGGTGCCGTTCGATAACATCCAGTTCACCGGCAACTACGGCAACATGACCGAAATCTCCTATCAGACGGCGAAACGCGCGGCGAAGAAAGGGGCGAAGTACTACCACATCACTCGCCAGTGGCAGGAACGCGGCGGCAACATCACCATCAGCGCCGATTTGTACAAATAATCGCTGCTGGCTGGCTAAAAAGGCGGCGCATTGCCGCCTTTTCATTTTTTTTCATCCCCCGCCATTGCATGGCCCCCGGACACTCCGTAAAATCCTGCGCCTTAGCGCAATCCTCCATTTTTATGCGATTTCGCAAAATAAATATTCTGGAACAGCCATTTTCACCTCGGGAATGCAATGGAAAAGAAACTGGGCCTGAGCGCCCTGACCGCCCTGGTCCTTAGCTCAATGCTCGGCGCTGGCGTATTCAGTTTGCCGCAAAATATGGCTGCCGTGGCCAGCCCCTCCGCTCTGCTCATTGGCTGGGCCATCACCGGCGTCGGGATCCTGTTTCTCGCTTTCGCCATGCTGCTGTTGACCCGTATTCGTCCCGACCTCGACGGCGGGATCTTCACCTACGCTCGCGAAGGATTCGGCGAACTGATCGGCTTCTGCTCCGCCTGGGGATACTGGCTGTGCGCGGTGATCGCCAATGTCTACTATCTGGTTATCGTCTTTTCGGCGCTCAGTTTTTTCACCGATACCCCTGAGCTGCGCCTGTTTGGCGATGGTAATACCTGGCAGTCTATCGTTGGCGCGTCGGTTCTGCTGTGGGTCGTCCACTTTCTGGTCCTGCGCGGTGTCCAGACGGCAGCGGGGATTAACCTGGTGGCCACCCTCGCCAAGCTTCTGCCGCTGGGCGCCTTCGTCGCGCTCGCCGCCCTGGCCTTTCAGCTGGATACGTTCCGCCTCGATTTTAGCGGCCTGGCGCTGGGCGTGCCGGTATGGGAGCAGGTCAAAAACACCATGCTGATCACCCTGTGGGTGTTTATCGGCGTGGAGGGGGCGGTAGTCGTGTCCGCGCGGGCGCGACACAAGCGCGACGTTGGCCGCGCGACGCTGCTGGCGGTGCTGTCGGCCCTCGCGGTGTATCTGCTGGTCACCCTGCTGTCGCTGGGCGTCGTGCCGCGCAGCGAACTGGCCGAAATGCGCAACCCGTCGATGGCGGGACTGATGGTCAGGCTGATGGGGTCGTGGGGGGAGATCGTCATTGCCGCCGGGCTGATCGTGTCGGTGTGCGGCGCTTATCTCAGCTGGACCATCATGGCCGCGGAGGTGCCTTTCCTCGCCGCCACTCATAAAGCCTTCCCGCGCCTGTTTGCCCGTCAGAATAGCAACAACGCCCCCTCCGCCTCATTGTGGTTGACCAATATCAGCGTTCAGGTATCGCTGGTGCTGATCTGGCTGACCGGATCGGACTACGGCACGCTGCTGACCATTGCCTCTGAGATGATTCTCGTGCCCTATCTGCTGGTCGGCGCCTTTCTGCTGAAAATCGCCACTCGCCCGCTGCATAAAGCGGTGGCTATCGGCGCCTGTATTTATGGCATATGGTTATTATACGCGTCGGGGCCTGTGCATTTGCTGTTGTCGGTGGTACTTTACGCTCCGGGTCTTCTGGTCTTTTTGTACGCCCGACGTACGCACCAGCACGATCGTTCGCTCAAACGCCGCGAAGTGGCGCTAATTGGTTTATTGCTGGTTGCCGCTGTGCCGGCAACGTGGATGCTGGTGGGGTAAGCGGTCGCCCTGCCGCAGAACGCATAGGAGATACCCATGGCTGAACAACAGCCCCGCCCGATTCTGATCACAGGAGCAGGCCGCCGCATCGGCCTCGCTCTGGCACACCATTTTCTGCAACAGCACCAGCCGGTCATCGTCAGCTATCGTACGCCCTATCCGGCGATTGACGGCCTGCGCGAAGCGGGCGCGCTCTGCCTGCAGGCCGATTTTAGCAGCGATGACGGCATTCTGACCTTCGCTGAAGCGGTCAAATCACACACCGACGGTCTGCGCGCCATCATCCATAACGCCAGCGACTGGATGGCGGAAAAGCCGGGCGTCCCGCTGAGCACCGTCATCAACCACATGATGCAGATCCACGTCAACGCCCCCTATCTGCTCAACCATGCGCTGGAGGCGTTGCTGCGCGGCCACGGCCATGCCGCCAGCGACATTATCCATATCACCGATTACGTGGTGGAGCGCGGGAGCGACAAACATATCGCCTATGCCGCCAGCAAAGCCGCCCTGGATAACATGACCCGCTCCTTCGCTCGCAAGCTGGCGCCAGAGGTTAAGGTCAACGCCATCGCGCCGTCGCTAATCATGTTTAATGAGGGTGACGACGAGGCCTATCGTCAGCAGGCGCTGGATAAATCGCTGATGAAAATCGCCCCTGGCGAAAAAGAGATTAGCGATCTCATCGATTACCTGTTTACCAGCCGCTACGTTACCGGCCGCTCATTCGCTGTCGACGGCGGCCGCCCGCTGCGCTAGTGGAAACGGCTCCAGCCGAGGATTAACAGCCAGGCGCACAGCCCCCAGCATCCCACCGCGCCTGCCAGCGCCAACGGCAGGCGCATGATCCCGGTGAAATACCACAGTGACAGCAGATAGATAAAATAGGGAAGAATCGACCACATGCCGAATACGATGGTCGCGCGCAGGGCTTCGATCCCCCGCTCGCTGGCGACAATATAATGGGCGATGAGCGCAAAGGTGGGAAACAGCGGGACCAGGCCAGCGATAGCGTAGTTTTTGGTTTTCGCCAGCACGCCAATCAGCACCACCACCAGCGCTCCCAACAGCCCTTTGATTAACAGCCCCATGCCCGTATGCCTTAACAGTGAATCAATAAGTTAGGGCAGCATAGCGGATTTAACGCTGTTTATAAAAGAGTAATGGCGGGTAAAATAAGTGCGGTGTATGTTACTTCTTTTACTGATGTGCAATAGACATGAATAAAATCGTTTTTGTTGAGGATGACCCTGAGGTAGGCACGCTGATCGCCGCCTATCTCGGCAAGCATGATATGGATGTGGTGGTCGAGCCTCGCGGCGACCGCGCTGAGGAGGTGATCGCGCGGGAGAAACCGGATCTGGTGCTGCTGGACATTATGCTGCCCGGCAAGGACGGAATGACGCTCTGTCGCGATCTGCGCGGGCAATGGCAAGGGCCGATTGTCCTGCTGACTTCGCTCGACAGCGATATGAACCATATCCTCTCCCTGGAGATGGGCGCCAGCGATTATATTCTGAAAACCACCCCGCCAGCGGTACTTCTCGCGCGACTGCGTCTGCATTTGCGCCAGCATATTGCTCCGGCAGGCGCCGGATCCGCCTCCTCAACGCTCACGCCACATAAAACCATCTCCTTCGGCTCGCTGACCATTGACCCGGTCAACCGCCAGGTGCTGCTTGGCGGAGAAAACGTCGCCCTGTCGACCGCCGATTTCGATCTGCTGTGGGAGTTGGCCACCCACGCCGGGCAGATTATGGACCGCGACGCACTGCTGAAAAATTTACGCGGCGTTACCTATGACGGGATGGATCGCAGCGTCGACGTGGCTATCTCCCGCCTGCGCAAAAAACTGCTCGACAACGCCACGGAGCCCTATCGTATTAAGACCGTTCGCAACAAAGGCTACCTGTTCGCCCCTCACGCCTGGGATAACTAAGCGGCCCTTCTGCGGCCCTGCGAGGGGCCCGCTCATCGCGCGCTCGCCGGCGGCAAAGTTATCACGTTTGCTGCCTGCTGCGTTCGTCCCTGGCGCGCACATTCATCACCGGAACTTGTCATATTGATTAAATCAATAGAATTAGCCGTACAGAACCCCATCACATAACTCCTCAATATGATTGTGCTCAAGGACTTACCGCTGTCAGAGTGGCATAAAGCCTGAAAACACAGGACTTTTGCATGATGAAATACGTTGTACTTTTGGCACTCTCACTGTTCACTTCTCTCTCTCGCTGGGCTTTTTCCCTCGACAACGCCGATATTCGACTCCTCTGTCCGCAGCGCGGGCAAATCGAGGTGATCCTTCATCGCTATGAACATACCCAGCAATCCTGGGGGCAGCATCACTTTGAAACCGGCGGCGGCCACGTTCGCCAGGGGCCGCTGCTGGTGATCCCGTTTGCCAACCTCGATCAGATGATTTACCACCAGACCACCGGCGAGTTTGCTTACTGGTATGCCGAAACGGAAAAACTGGTGCGCTGTCGGCTGCTGAGTCTGACGACCACCTATCCGGTAGACATTCCTTATTATCGTGAGTAGCGTATCCATCGACGCACAAAATACGATTGCCCTGCTCCCCCGAGGGTGAAGAAATCAACGCATTGAGTGACACTGTCACCTTTTCACCGTTCTGTCTCCAGGCTGGCTATTGTCAGGGGGCATAAACCCTGCTTTGATAGCGTATCGATGATTTCCCCGCGCCTCGCCCGGGGATATCGATAACATTGACTCCCCGACGCGCAGAAGATGCCCCTGGGGCGCCAGACAGGTTTCTCTTGAATACGCGGTAATGTAATGAAAAAGCTGTTCGTGCAGTTCTATCTTCTGCTCTTCGTCTGCTTTCTGGTGATGACCATGCTGGTCGGTCTGGTCTATAAATTTACCGCGGAGCGCGCCGGACGGCAGTCGCTTGACGATTTGATGAAAAGCTCGCTGTATCTGATGCGCAGCGAGCTGCGGGAGATACCGCCGCGCGACTGGAGCAAGACCCTTAAAGAGCTGGACCTGAATTTATCGTTTGATCTGCACATCGAGCCGATCAGCAAATTTAAGCTGTCGGAAAGCTCGATGCAGCACCTGCGCGCCGGCGATATCGTCGCCCTCGACGATCAGTACACCTTTATTCAGCGCATTCCCCGCAGCCACTATGTGCTGTCGGTGGGCCCGGTGCCCTATCTCTATTTTCTGCATGAGATGCGCCTGCTGGACGTGGCGCTAATGGCGTTTATTGCTATCTCGCTGGCCTTTCCGGTGTTTATCTGGATGCGCCCGCACTGGCAGGACATGCTGCGCATTGAGACGGCAGCCCAGCGCTTTGGCGAAGGTCACCTCAGCGAGCGCATTCACTTCGACAGTATGTCCAGCTTCGAGCGGCTCGGGGTAGCCTTTAACCAAATGGCCGATAACATTAATGCGCTTATTGCCAGCAAAAAGCAGCTGATTGACGGCATCGCCCATGAACTCAGGACACCGCTGGTACGCCTGCGCTACCGTCTGGAGATGAGCGAGAATCTCAGCGAGGCGGAATCGCAGGCGCTGAACCGCGATATCGGTCAGCTGGAGGCGCTGATTGAAGAGCTCCTGACCTACGCCCGCCTCGACCGCCCGCAGACGGAGCTCAGCCTGACGACTCCCGATTTTCCCGCCTGGATCAGCGATCACGTCGAGGATATCCAGATGGTTAACCCACAGCGCGAGGTCGCCCTGGCGACGCTGACCCACGGTAACTACGGCGCGCTGGATATGCGACTGATGGAGCGGGTGCTGGATAATTTGGTCAATAACGCCCTGCGCTACAGCAGCCAGCGGGTGGCGGTCAGCCTGACGCTGCAGGGTTCGCGCGCATCGTTGCTGGTTGAGGATGACGGCCCGGGAATCGCCCCCGAGGAGCGCGAGCGGGTGTTTGAGCCCTTTGTCCGCCTTGACCCCAGCCGGGACCGGGCGACAGGAGGCTGCGGCCTCGGCCTGGCGATTGTCCACAGTATCGCCCAGGCGATGGGCGGCGAGGTGCGCTGCGAGGCCAGCCCACTCGGCGGCGCCCGCTTCTGCTTTAGCTGGCCGGTCTATCATCAGCTGCCTGATTTCACCTCTGCCTGAATAAAACTTGCGCAGAAGCCGCGGGCTGGGTATGCTGCAAAAATCTAATAGTATGTTGTAACTAAGGTGGTAATAATGGCCAGCTACGACCTCGTTGAACGTCTGAATAATACCTTTCGCCAGATCGAGCTGGAGCTGCAGGCGCTCCAGCAGGCGTTAAGTGACTGCCGTCTGCTGGCGGGCCGGGTATTTGAACTGCCGGCGATCGGTAAGGATGCCGAGCACGATCCGCTGGCCACCATTCCGGTGGTGCAGCACATCGGCAAGACGGCCCTGGCGCGCGCCCTGCGCCACTACAGCCATCTGTTTATCCAGCAGCAATCGGAAAACCGCAGCAGCAAGGCCGCCGTACGCCTGCCGGGGGCTATCTGCCTGCAGGTTACCGCCGCGGAGCAGCAGGATCTGCTGGCGCGTATTCAGCATATCAATGCCCTGAAGGCCACCTTCGAGAAGATCGTCACCGTCGACTCCGGCCTGCCCCCCACCGCCCGTTTTGAGTGGGTACACCGTCATTTGCCGGGGTTGATCACCCTAAGCGCCTACCGCACGCTGACGCCCCTCGTCGACCCGAGCACCATCCGCTTCGGCTGGGCCAATAAGCACGTCATCAAGAATCTGACCCGCGACCAGGTGTTGATGATGCTGGAGAAAAGCCTGCAAGCGCCGCGGGCGGTGCCGCCGTGGACCCGGGAGCATTGGCAGAGCAAACTGGAAAGGGAGTATCAGGATATCGCCGCCCTGCCGCAGCGGGCGCGGCTGAAAATAAAACGACCGGTGAAAGTCCAGCCGATCGCCCGCGTTTGGTACGCCGGCGAGCAGAAACAGGTACAGTACGCCTGCCCCAGCCCGCTGATCGCCCTGATGTCCGGCAGCCGGGGGGTCAGCGTACCGGATATTGGCGAGCTGCTGAACTATGATGCCGACAATGTGCAGTATCGCTACAAACCGGAGGCGCAGTCGCTGAGATTGCTTATCCCGCGCCTGCACCTCTGGCTGGCTAGCGAATAGCCAGGCTGCCGACCATCTCTTCCGGGCGCACCCAGCTGTCGAATTCGGCTTCCGTCAGGTAGCCCAGCGCCAGCGCCGAGGCTTTGAGAGTCAGCCCCTCATGGTGCGCTTTTTTAGCGATTTCCGCCGCCTTGTCGTAGCCGATATGGGTATTCAGCGCAGTAACCAGCATTAGCGACTCATTGAGCAACTGACTGATCCGCTCGCGATTCGGTTCAACACCCACCGCACAGTGCTCGTTAAAGCTCGCCATACCGTCCGCCAGCAGACGCACCGACTGCAGGAAGTTGTGGATGACCATCGGGCGATAGACGTTAAGCTCAAAGTTGCCGGAAGCACCGCCGATATTCACCGCCACGTCGTTGCCCATCACCTGGCAGCAGACCATGGTCAGAGCTTCGCACTGGGTTGGGTTAACCTTGCCCGGCATAATCGATGACCCTGGCTCGTTTTCCGGGATGGCGATTTCACCAATGCCGCAGCGGGGGCCGGAGGCCAGCCAGCGGACATCGTTAGCGATTTTCATCAGCGAGGCCGCCAGGCCTTTCAGCGCGCCGTGGGCATGGACCAGGGCATCCACAGTGGCCAGCGCTTCGAATTTGTTCGGCGCGGTGACAAATGGCTGTCCGCTGAGCGACGCCAGCTCGGCCGCCACGCGTACGGCATATTCCGGATGGGTATTCAGCCCGGTGCCTACCGCCGTCCCGCCCAGCGCCAGCTCGGCAAGATGCGGCTGACTGGCTTCAATGTGCTTCAGGCTATGGTCCAGCATCGCCACCCAGCCGGAGATCTCCTGGCCTAAGGTGAGCGGCGTGGCGTCCTGCAGATGGGTGCGGCCGATCTTGACGATATCCCTGAAGGCCACCGCTTTTTCATTGAGCGTCGCCCGCAGCGCCTGCAGCGACGGGATCACTTTTTCCCGCAGGGCAATCAGCGCCGCGACGTGCATGGCGGTGGGGAATACATCATTTGAGCTCTGGCTCTTATTCACATCGTCATTGGGATGAATTTTTCGCGCCATCCCCCGTTCTCCGCCGAGCAGTTCACTGGCGCGGTTGGCCAGCACCTCGTTCATATTCATATTGCTTTGGGTGCCGGAGCCGGTCTGCCAGATAGCCAGGGGGAACTCCTGCGCGTGCTTTCCGGCCAGCACTTCGTCAGCGGCGGCGACGATCGCCCCGGCTTTCTCCGCCGTCAACAGTCCGAGATCCTGGTTAACCTTCGCCGCCGCCCGCTTGGTCAGCGCCAGGGCGTATATCAGCTCCCCGGGCATTTTTTCGGTCGAGATGCGGAAATGCTCCAGCGAGCGCTGGGTCTGGGCGCCCCAGAGTTTATCGGCCGGGACCTCGATGGCGCCCATCGAGTCTTTTTCACTGCGATGCGTTGTCATTACTTTCTCCTTGGATGAAAAGTGCGTCATAGCGACAAAGCTCACCTGCTTAAAAGACTAAGTATTGGCCAGATTGATAAGTTGTTTTGGTGGTTCGTGCCGCGAAGCGACATAAAAAAAGCCGCCCCGAGGGGCGGCCCAGACCGCTGACAAAATGCAATCGTCGGGATTGCCCGGCGGCGCTACGCTTGCGCGGGCCTACAGAGAACTGCATAACTTATTGATATTGCTGTTTTTCGTAGGCCGGGTAAGGCGAAAGCCGCCACCCGGCAGAAAGGCGCTCACCCTAACGAAATCAGGTTTGTCATCGACCAGCGCCGCCCCGAAGGGCGGCGTGGGTTACTTCACGCAGCGGGCGCACTGCGAGGTCTGGATCTGCTGGAAGAAGTCATTGCCTTTATCATCAACGAGGATAAAGGCCGGGAAATCCTCCACTTCAATTTTCCAGATAGCCTCCATACCCAGCTCCGGATAGGCCACGCACTCGAGGCTCTTGATGCTCTGCTGGGCCAGCACTGCCGCCGGGCCGCCGATGCTTCCAAGGTAGAAGCCGCCGTGTTTGTGGCAGGCGTCGGTGACCTGCTGGCTGCGGTTGCCTTTCGCCAGCATGATCTTGCTCGCCCCATGGGACTGCAGCAGATCAACGTAAGAGTCCATGCGGCCTGCGGTGGTCGGCCCCAAAGAGCCGGAGGCGTAACCGTCCGGCGTCTTGGCCGGACCTGCGTAGTAGATCGGGTGATCTTTGACGTACTGCGGCAGCGCCTCGCCGTTGTCGATAAGCTCCTTCAGCTTAGCGTGGGCGATATCGCGGGCGACGATGATAGTCCCGCTCAGCGACAGGCGGGTGGACACCGGATACTGCGACAGCTGCGCCAGGATCTCGCTCATCGGCTGGTTAAGATTTACCTTCACCGCTTCGCCTTCCCCGGCCTGGCGCAGATGCTCAGGGATATATTTCCCCGGGTTGCTCTCCAGCTTCTCGATCCAGATGCCGTCGCGGTTAATTTTGGCTTTGATGTTGCGGTCGGCGGAACAGGAAACCCCCATCCCTACCGGGCAGGAAGCGCCGTGACGCGGCAGACGGATCACGCGGATATCGTGGGCAAAGTATTTGCCGCCGAACTGCGCGCCGAGACCAAGGTTCTGCGCCTCCAGCAGCAGCTCCTGCTCCAGTTGCACGTCGCGGAACGCCTGGCCGTGCTCGTTACCTTCGGTCGGCAGGCCATCGTAGTATTTGGTGGACGCCAGCTTCACGGTCTTCAGCGTCGCTTCCGCCGAGGTACCGCCGATCACGAAGGCGATATGGTACGGTGGACAGGCGGCAGTACCGAGGGTGCGCATCTTCTCGACGAGGTAATTTTTCAGCTTCGCGGGGGTGATCAGCGCTTTGGTTTCCTGGTACAGATAGGTTTTGTTCGCCGAGCCGCCGCCCTTGGCGATGCAGAGGAATTTGTACTCATCGCCATCGGTAGCATAGAGATCGATCTGCGCCGGCAGGTTGGTGCCAGTGTTAACCTCTTTATACATATCCAGCGGCGCGTTCTGCGAGTAGCGCAGGTTGTCCTGGATATAGGTGTTGTACACCCCCTGCGCCAGGGCGGCTTCATCGCCGCCGCCGGTCCACACGCGCTGGCCTTTTTTACCCATGATGATCGCGGTGCCGGTGTCCTGGCAGGTGGGCAGAATACCTTTGGCGGCGATATCCGAGTTGCGCAGGAACTGCAGCGCGACGTATTTATCGTTTTCGCTGGCTTCCGGATCGTTAAGGATATCCGCCACCTGCTGCTGATGCGCAGGGCGAAGCATAAAGGAGGCGTCGTGGAAAGCATGCTGCGCCAGAAGGGTCAGCGCCTGAGGGTCAACTTTTAGCACTTCCTGGCCGGCGAATTCGGCGACGGAGACGTAATCACTGCTGAGGAGATAATACTCGGTGTCATCCTTTTTGAGCGGAAAAGGATCCTGGTAAACAAACGGTTTATTCGACATTGTACTCTCACTTACTGCTTTGGCTGATTATGTTTCAGGCAGGGACTCCATGTGCCTGTAGAAAAGCGAGTCGAACAATCTTACACAATTTTTTAACAAAAACTGAGACAAGGACGACTTTTTCTTTCAGCAGTTGCTTCTCCACCGTTTGCTGGTTTAATAGGGCGATAAAATTTACTTTGTTTGAAACAGGGATTGAGAATGCAAAAGCTGATTAACGCCGTGCAGAACTATGCATGGGGAAGCCACACCGCCTTAACCGAACTCTATGGCATCGCCAACCCGGACAATCTGCCGATGGCAGAGCTGTGGATGGGGGCGCATCCGAAGAGCAGTTCGCAGATCCTGGCGGCCGACGGCCAGCCGCGTTCGCTGCGCGAGGTGATTGACGCGGATAAAGCCGCTCTGCTCGGCGACAAGGTTGCCGCCCGCTTTGGTGAACTGCCGTTCCTGTTTAAGGTACTGTGCGCCGCTCAGCCGCTCTCAATTCAGGTGCATCCCAACAAGCAGGCCTCGGAAGAAGGTTTCGCCCGCGAGAACGCCGCCGGTATCCCGCTCTCCGCCGCCGAGCGTAACTACAAAGATCCGAACCACAAACCGGAGCTGGTTTTTGCCCTGACGCCGTTCCTGGCGATGAATGCATTTCGCGAGTTCAGCGAGATTGTCACCCTGCTGCAGCCGGTGGCTAGCGCGCATCCGGCAATCGGCGCCTTCCTGCAGCAGCCGGACGCGACTCACCTGAGCCAGCTGTTTGCCAGCCTGCTAAATATGCAGGGTGAGGAAAAGGCCAAGGCGCTGCAGGTGCTGCGCGACGTACTGGCCCGTGAACAAGGCGAACCGTGGCAGACAATCCGCCTGATCGCGGAATTCTATCCGGACGACAGCGGCCTCTTCTCCCCGCTGCTGCTGAACGTGGTGAAGCTGAACCCAGGCGAAGCGATGTTCCTGTTTGCTGAAACGCCGCACGCCTATCTGCAGGGGGTGGCGCTGGAGGTGATGGCCAACTCGGATAACGTACTGCGCGCCGGCCTGACGCCGAAATACATTGATATTCCTGAGCTGGTTGCTAACGTCAAGTTCGAGGCTAAACCGGCGGGTGAGCTGTTGACCCAGCCGCAGCGTCACGGCGCGGAACTCGACTTCCCGATCCCGGTGGAAGATTTTGCCTTCTCCCTGCATGACCTCTCCGCCGAGGCCAGCGATCTGGCCCAGGCAAGCGCGGCGATCGTGTTCTGCGTCGACGGCGAAGCCGTACTGCGCAAAGGCGACCAGAGCCTGACCCTCAAGCCGGGCGAGTCGGCCTTCGTGGCCGCCAGTGAATCGCCGGTGCAGGTCAGCGGCCGCGGCCGCGTGGCGCGTGTTTTCAATAAGCTCTAGTAAGCGACTGACCCTTCAGGTCGCGCTTACTGTTGGTGATAACTCAGCCAGGCGGTCTCTCCGCCTGGCTTCATTTATGGATAAATGCTATGAAAAAATCGCTGGTCGCAGCAGGAGTCATCGTGGCGCTGGGCGTGGTATGGACAGGCGGCGCCTGGTTCACCGGTAAACAGCTGGAAGGCCGGATCGCCGATATGGTGCAGCAGGCAAACGCCCAGCTGCGCAGCAGCGCGCCGGAGTCAGGTCTGGAGCTGAGCTATCAGGACTACCAGCGCGGGCTGTTCAGCAGCCATCTGCAGCTGGTGGTGAAGCCGATCGCCGGTCAGGCTAACGGCTGGCTGGCCGCCGGTCAGAGCGTGGTGCTTGACGAAGTGGTCGATCATGGCCCCTTCCCGCTGGCCTCGTTAAAAGCCTTTAATCTGGCGCCGGCAATGGCTTCCGTCCACACCACGCTGGTGAAAAACGACGCCAGCCAGGCGCTGTTCGAGATAGCCAAAGGCGACACCCCCTTTACCGTCGATACGCGCATTGCCTACAGCGGCGACAGCCAGTCGGCTATCGTCCTTAACGCCCTCGACTACGCTAAAGGCGATGAGAAAGTCACCTTCAGCGGCGGTCAGTTCCAGCTCGACGCCGACCGCGACGGCAAAAACATCAGCCTGAAGGGCCAGGCCGGCAGCGGGCAGATCGATGCGCTCAACGAATATAACCAGAAGGTACAGCTGCGCTTCGTCAACCTGACCACCGACGGCGCCACCGAGCTGGCCAGCTTCAACGAACGTATCGGCCAGCAAAAAATGACCCTCGATAAACTGGCCATCAGCGTCGAAGGCAAAGAGCTGGCGCTGATCGACGGCATGGCGCTGGACGGCGGCTCGACGCTGACCCAGGACGGCAAAGGCGTGAACAGCCAGGTGAACTACACCGTCAACAGCCTCAAGCTGCAGGGGCAGGATATGGGCAGCGGCAAACTCACGCTGAAAGTGGATAACGTCGACGGTCAGGCGTGGCACCAGTTCAGTCAGCAGTACAGCGCGCAGTCTCAGGCGCTGCTGGCGAAACCGGAGCTGGCGCAGAATCCGGAGCTGTATCAGCAGGCCCTCACCGAAACGCTGTTCAATGCGCTGCCGATCCTGCTCAAAGGCAACCCGTCGGTGACCATCTCTCCGCTGAGCTGGCGCAATGCCAAAGGCGAAAGCACCCTCAACCTCTCGGTTCTGCTGAAAGATCCGGCCCAGGTGACCGCTCCGCCGCAGACCCTGGCGGACAGCCTGGATCGCGTGGTGCAGACCCTGGACGGCAAAGTGGTGATCCCGGTGGATATGGCGACGGAGTTTATGACTAAGATCGCCGGTCTGGAAGGCTATCAGCCGGCCGATGCCGCCAAACTCGCCGATCAGCAGGTCAAAGGCCTGGCGGCGATGGGCCAGATGTTCCGCATTACCACCATGGAAGATAACGCCATCAGCAGCAGTCTGCAGTACGCGAACGGCCAGGTGACGCTGAACGGACAGAAAATGCCGCTGCAAGATTTTGCCGCGATGTTTGGTCTGGAAGCGCCTTCGCTGCCGGACAGCGCGCCGCAGGAAGGCCAGCCGCAGCAGGATGACGCCGCTCCTCAGCAGGATGACGCCGCCCCGCAGCCGTAACTTATCGGTACAGGAGACGGCCAGCGCGCGCCGTCTCCCTCATTTTCGCGTCACCAGCCGCGGGGGCATAATCTGGTTTCGCGTCTCGCCAGTCCCCTCTTCCAGCCGCCGCAGCATCGAATCCGCCAGGCTTTTCCCCATCTCCCGCGCCGGGGTGGTCACCCAGGTGAGAGGCAGGTCGTCGAGGGCGGCCTCCGGAACGTCGGCAAAAGCCGCCAGCGCCACCCGCTGCTCAAAGTAGCTCTCGACGCCATCTTCCCCGCTCTGTCTTCCAGCCCGTAACAGACCGAACCACGCGCCGGTGGCTACCACGTTGTTGTAGCACAGCACCGCGGTGATGGTCGGATTCTGGCGCAGCAGGCCGGTCATCGCCTCCGCCGCCTGCTTCTGGCTGGACTCGCACTCCAGCACCCATTCGCTGTGAAACGGCAGGCCGTATTTCAGCAAGGTGGCGCAATAGCCGCCGACCCGCTCGGCGCGCGTCAGCGAAGCACTCTGCCCGCCGAGCCAGGCGATCCGCTGATGGCCGCGGCGGATAAGATGCTCCGTCACCAGCTGCGCCGCCTGCATGTTGTCCGGGCGGATCAGGTCGACATCGTCAAGATAGCTGGCGCGGGAAGCAAACACCAGCGGCACCCCCGCCTCCGCCGCACGCTCGCGCAGCTCGCTCCCGCGGTCGATCGCCCCGGCGATAATCACCCCGTCCACCCCCTGCGCCGCCAGCGTATCAAACCGCTGGGCCATCTTCTCGCCGCTGCGGCCTCCCTGGGTGAGAAATACCATTTTCCCCTGCCTCTCCAGGGCATCGGTGAGGCCGGCGGTTAATTCAGCATAAAACGGTTTTGACAGGTCGCTGACGATAAGGCCAATCACGCCGCTCTGCCCACCGCGCAGCGAGGCCGCCTGACGATTGCGCACAAATCCCAGCTGTTCGATAGCCTGATTAACCCGCTCGCCGGTGGCGCTGGAGATGCGCCCTTTGCCGCTCAGTACCAGTGAAACGGTACTCACGGAGACGCCGGCAGCCAGCGCCACATCATTGATGGTGATCTTTTTTGCGATAGCCATAACCTGCTGGCTGACTCCCTTGCCTGTCGATAAATCGTTTTATCATTGTGCGATCTTTATAAACCTTATTATCGCTTGAATATGTGATTTTTATCGCACTAAAAAGTGATAAAACGTTTTATCTTGCCGTGGCGTTAGTTCTCCCGACCACTTATGAATCAGGAACCGTGCTATGACGGCGAAAACAGCACCAAAAATCACCTTATGGGAATTTTTCCAGCAGCTGGGAAAAACCTTCATGCTGCCCGTAGCGTTGCTCTCGTTTTGCGGGATCATGCTGGGGATCGGCAGCTCGCTAAGCAGTCACGATGTTTTGACTCTGCTGCCGTGGCTGGATATGCCGCTGCTGCAGGCCATCTTTATCTGGATGAGCAAGGTCGGCTCCTTTGCCTTCAGCTTCCTGCCGGTCATGTTCTGTATCGCCATCCCGCTGGGTCTGGCGCGAGAGAACAAAGGCGTCGCCGCCTTCGCCGGCTTCGTTGGCTACGCGGTCATGAACCTGGCGGTCAACTTCTGGCTGACCGCGAAGGGTATTCTGCCCACCACCGACGCCGCGATCCTGAAGGCCAACAATATCCAGAACATTATCGGCATTCCGTCAATCGATACCGGGATCCTCGGGGCGGTGATCGCCGGGATTATCGTCTGGCTGCTGCATGAACGCTTCCATAACATTCGCCTGCCGGACGCCCTGGCCTTCTTCGGCGGCACCCGCTTCGTGCCGATCGTCACCACCGTGGTGCTGGGGCTGGTCGGGCTGGCGATCCCGCTGGTGTGGCCAGTCTTCGCCATGGGGATCAACGCCCTCGGGAAGATGATCAACAGCGCCGGGGATTTTGGGCCGATGATCTTCGGCACCGGCGAGCGACTGCTGCTGCCGTTTGGCCTGCACCATATTCTGGTGGCGCTGATCCGCTTTACCGAAGCCGGCGGCACCCTCGACGTCTGCGGCCACAGCGTCAGCGGCGCGCTGACCATCTTCCAGGCGCAGCTGAGCTGTCCGACGACCCACGGCTTCGCCGAAAGCGCCACCCGTTTCCTGTCGCAGGGTAAAATGCCGGCATTCCTCGGCGGCCTGCCGGGAGCCGCGCTGGCGATGTACCACTGCGCCCGTCCGGAAAACCGACATAAAATTAAAGGCCTGCTGATCTCCGGGGTCATCGCCTGCGTGGTCGGCGGCACCACCGAGCCGCTGGAGTTCTTGTTCTTGTTTGTCGCGCCGGTCCTGTATGTCATCCACGCGCTGCTGACCGGTCTCGGCTTTACCATCATGGCGGTGCTCGGGGTAACCATCGGCAACACCGACGGCAATATCATCGACTTCGTGGTGTTTGGCATTCTGCATGGCCTGGCCACCAAGTGGTATCTGGTGCCGGTGGTGGCGGCTATCTGGTTCGCGGTCTACTATGCCATCTTCCGCTTCGCCATCACCCGCTTCAATCTGAAAACGCCGGGCCGCGACATCGACACTGCCGCCAGCGTGGAGAAAGCCGTCGCCGGTACCATCGGCAAATCCGGGTATAACGTACCGGCGATTCTGGCGGCGCTCGGCGGCGCAGAGAACATTGTTTCGCTGGATAACTGCATTACCCGTCTGCGCCTGTCGGTGCACGATATGAGCAAAGTGGACGCCGCCGCGCTGAAAGCCCATCGCGCCATCGGGGTGGTACAGCTCAACCAGCATAATCTGCAGGTGGTTATTGGCCCGCAGGTACAGTCGGTAAAAGATGAGATGGCCACGCTGATGAATACCGTGCAGGCCTGATCCCACTAGTCCCCCTCCGCTACGGAGGGGGCGCTCGCTAAGGAAGCTCCAATGTTTGATTTTGCCACCCCTATCGATCGCCACGGCACCTGGTGCACGCAATGGGACTATGTCGCCGACCGGTTTGGCGCCGCCGATCTGCTGCCGTTCACTATTTCCGATATGGATTTCGCCACCGCGCCCTGTATTCTCGACGCCGTTAGCCAGCGGCTGGCCCACGGGGTGTTCGGCTACAGCCGCTGGCGCAACGAGGCGTTTCTCGGGGCGATTGCCCACTGGCACGCCAGCCGCTTTAACAGCGACATCGATCCGCAATCTGTGGTCTACGGACCCTCGGTTATCTATATGGTGGCGGAAACCATCCGCCAGTGGTCGAAAGAAGGCGACGGCGTCGTGGTCCACACCCCTGCCTACGATGCGTTCTATAACACCATCACCGCTAACCGGCGGCGGATTGCCCCGGTGCCATTGATCCTGAAAGATAATCGGTGGCGCTGCGATATGGACCGCCTGGAGGCGGCGCTGGCGGAGCCAAAGAATACCCTGCTGCTGCTGTGCAGCCCGCACAACCCAACGGGGAAAGTCTGGCGTCGCGAGGAGCTGGAGACCATGGCGGCCCTGTGTCAAAAACATGGCGTCAGGGTGATTAGCGACGAAATTCATATGGACATGACCTGGGGCGAACACCGCCATATCCCGTGGAGCGAGGTCGCTCAGGGACCATGGACGTTGTTCACCTCCGGTTCGAAGAGCTTCAATATTCCGGCCTTTACCGGGGCCTACGGCTTTATCCCCGAAGAGAACGAGCGCGACAGCTACCTGCAGGCGCTAAAGGGTCGCGACGGGCTCTCTTCCCCTTCCGTGCCGGCGCTGGTCGCCCATATCGCCGCCTACCGCGACGGGGCTCCCTGGCTCGATGCCCTGCGCGACTACCTGCAGGCGAATATGCGCTATGTCGCCGACACGCTCAACAACGCCTTCCCCGCGCTCGGCTGGCAGCCGCCGGAGGCCACCTACCTGGCATGGATCGACCTGCGCCCGCTCAACGTTGACGATCGCGCGCTACAGCAGGCGCTGATCGCCGAACAGAAGGTGGCGATTATGCCGGGTTATACCTATGGTCCTGAGGGCAACGGCTTTCTGCGACTCAACGTCGGCTGCCCGCGCGAGAAGCTGGAACGCGGTGTCGAAGGACTGATTGCCGCCCTGCGCAGCCTCAGCTGATTCGACGCGCAATCTACAGGTCATCGCGCCGGCGAAACGCCAGGTAACCGGCGCCGAGGGTAAAGACAGCGACAATCACCACCAGCAGGATAAACCCGTGGTGGTTGCTTGCCAGCGGGATCCCACCGACGTTCATGCCGAAGAAACCGGCGACGATGTTAATCGGCAGCGCGAGGACGGTGATCACCGTCAGGGTATAGAGGGTGCGAATGCTCTGCTCCAGCTGGCGGGCGCCAATCTCCTCCTGCAGCAGACTGATGCGCTCGATCAGGCCCGACAGATCGTTAAGCACCACGCTAAACTCTTCGGTGAACTGACGAAACGCCTGCACCACCGCGCGATCCATCCACGCCGGCGGCCGGTTAAGCAGCCGGAACATCGCCGCCGGCTCCGGCGCCAGCAGCCGCTGGAAGCGTAAAAGCATCCGCCGTAGCCGCGCCAGATCGGCCCGGTTGCGCTGCACGTGATTGCTCAGAAGACGCTCTTCAATAAGGTCAACATGGCGGCTGGCCTGGCGGACGACCTGCTCCAGCACCTCCTCCTGCTCCTCCAGCAGAAAGGCCAGCAGCTCAGTAGACGTGTTCACCCTGAGCGTCTGCAAGCGCGGCAGCATCCATTCGATAAACCGCAACGGTTTGAAGCGCGCCGTCACCACCAGCCTGGGGCTACAGTAGAGCCACAGCGTGGCGGTTTCCGCGCTGGTATCCTGCGGACGAAACAGCACATCGTTAAGCACAGCGAACAGATTTTCCCCCTGTCGCTCAATGCGGGTGGTGTGCGAGCCGCTGCGGATCTCCTCGAAGAAAAAATCGGCCACCGGAAAGTGGCTGGTTAACCATTTCTCGGCGGTGGCGTGATTAAGATTCAGGTGTAACCAGATAAACGCCTTGTCATCGGCGAGCGCCTGATAGCGGGCGCATACCTCGCCAGAGGCGATCGGCTGCGGGGGGCGCTGTTCATGAAACAAATAGCCATGCACCAGGCCGGAAACTTCACTATCAAAATCGGGCTTTAACATCTTCGCGGTGACGTCTTGACTCATGGCTCCCTCAGGACAGGCACTGGCACCGTTGATGCCCGAATAGTGCCATCTTTCGCTATTTTCCGCGGGCTGGCAAGGTTAATAATCTGGTCATAAAACAGTAACCTGGCTGACATATGACGGACAGTATCACGCTTCATCCCCTCGCCGCGCAGGCGATGCGATGGAGGCGAACAGAAGGTCTTCTTGCCTTTATGCTCAGGTGGTTATTAAAATAAATTTGATTATCCTCAAAACTTTTTTAGGCAGAAAGCGGTATTAATTTGCGCGCTTAATCATTGCTTTCACCCAGGTTTATTGAGGAGGAGACCATGAAAACCTATGACCGTAATCGTAACGCTATTGCTACCGGCAGCATGGTAATGATCGCCGGTAACGGGACGACGGGCGTGATTAAAGCTATCCATGGCGAGGGGAAAACCGCTGAGCAGTTGCGCCGGGCGGACTGCGTTGAAATCGACGGCTGCGAGGGCCGCTTCTGCCCGTTGGATCTGATCCGTCTCGGCTTCCATTAATTCCTGCCGCCAGGTCGTTAGTATCAGGCCACCTGTGGTGGCCTGCTCTTTTCCCGGGTAATAAAGCGTCTAGCGAAAGCTCCACTGAACACTCATCACAAAGATCGCCGGCACAATAATGCCGCCTTCCACACCGAAATAATCGGTGAAATTATATTGCAGGCCATGATAGAGGTAGGGCGAAAAACCGATGCCGGTGATTTTTTTGGCGGTGCGGTAGGTGCCGGAATCCCCACAGTGGCTGAAGGCATCAAAGAAAAATTCCCCGGTATAGGCATACACCCCTTTCAGTACCCAGCCGGTATCGTTTTTCAGCCAGTCGCGGCGCACGCCGAGAGTCAGGCAGCGATCGTCAAAGCTGTTTTTCATCGTTCCGACCAGCACGCTGTATTTTGAATCCTGAGAAAACTTGCGCTCCACCGAGAAAAAGTTGTTATTGAAATGTTCGTTATATTGTCCGTGGTTACCCGTCATATGATAGACATAGGAACCGGTATTCATCGAATAGAGGTTTAATTCCCCGGCCTGCGCCGACGGCATGGCAACCATTAGTAGCCCTGATAACAAAATCCATAATTTATTTACCATTCAGTAACCTATGCCATACCCGTAAAAAGAACCCGGCATGCTAGCACCGCTTAGCTAAACCAAAGGGCAATCAGATAAACCGACGCTCTTCGCGGCGGGAAAATATGACGCTATCTGCACTATAGCAGTCGTCCTCTCGCCTGGTGAGCGCCTGCGGTTATACTGGAGAAACATTCCCCTAATCGTTAAGGACCGCTGTGTTAGCCACTCTCCTCGTTGCGCTGGTCGCTATTATTCATCTCGCCATCCTGGTGCTGGAGATGTTTCTCTGGGAAGGCTCCGCCGGGCGCCGGGCCTTTAACCTCAGCGCCGATTTCGCCCGGCAGACCCGGGTGCTGGCGGCCAACCAGGGCTTGTATAACGGCTTTCTGGCCGCCGGCCTGGCATGGGGGCTGTGGCTGGGGGCGCCGGGGGTGCAGGTGGTTATCTTTTTCCTGGCCTGCGTGCTGGCCGCCGGGATTTTCGGCGCGCTGACCGCCAGCCGCAAAATTCTCTATATTCAGGCGCTGCCCGCGCTGCTGGCGCTGGTTGCCGTGCTGACGCAAGCGTAGGGCCTTGATCCAAAACAGAGAAAGCAGGCGCTAAGGCGGGTACTATTTGCCCCCTTTGGTCGGTCATCGACCGTTAATACCTTCTGAGTTCAGAGGCATTTTTATGACATGGCAATCCTTCAAACAGGCCTGGCTTATCCGGTTCTGGTCTCCTGTCCCGGCGGTCATTGCCGCGGGCATCCTCTCTACCTACTATTTTGGCATCACCGGCACCTTCTGGGCGGTGACCGGCGAATTCACCCGCTGGGGTGGTCAGCTGCTGCAGCTGCTGGGCGTCCACAGCGAACAGTGGGGCTATTACCAGCTGATACATCTCGAAGGGTCGCCGCTGACCCGCATCGATGGCAGGATGATCATCGGCATGTTCGGCGGCTGCCTGGCCGCCGCGCTGTGGGCGAATAACGTCAAACTGCGCTTGCCACGCAGCCGGATCCGCATTGCGCAGGCCGTGGCGGGCGGCATCATCGCCGGGTTCGGCGCACGGCTGGCGATGGGCTGCAACCTGGCGGCCTTCTTCACCGGCATTCCGCAGTTCTCCCTGCACGCCTGGCTGTTTGCCATCGCCACCGCCATCGGCTCCTGGTTTGGCGCCCGCTTCACGCTGCTGCCCCTTTTTCGCATCCCGGTAAAAATACAAAAGGTGTCCACCGCCTCGCCGTTAACCCAAAAACCGCAGCAGGCGCGCCGCCGTTTCCGCCTGGGGATGGTGGTCTTTTTCGCCATGATCGGCTGGGGCCTGCTCACCGCCGCAGACCACCCGGCGCTCGGCCTGGCGATGCTGTTTGGCATTGCCTTTGGCCTGCTTATTGAGCGCGCGCAGATCTGCTTTACCTCCGCCTTTCGCGATATGTGGATCACCGGCCGGACGGTGATGGCGAAGGCGATTATCTTCGGCATGGCGGCGAGCGCCATCGGTATCTTCAGCTATGTGCAATTGGGGATGGCGCCGAAAATTATGTGGGCCGGTCCTAATGCGGCGATTGGCGGGCTACTATTTGGCTTTGGCATCGTGCTGGCCGGCGGCTGTGAGACCGGCTGGATGTACCGGGCGGTGGAGGGCCAGGTTCACTACTGGTGGGTTGGGCTGGGCAACGTCATCGGCTCAACGCTGCTCGCCTGGTGCTGGGACGATATCGCCGCCCCCCTCGCCACCCACTGGCAGAAAGTCAACCTGCTGAACGCCTTCGGTCCCTTTGGCGGACTACTGGCCACCTATCTGCTGCTGCTGATCGCCCTGCTGCTGGTGATCGCCTGGGAGAGACATTTTTTCCGCCGCCAGGCGGCGGTCCGGACCGTGAAGGAGAGCGCATGAAAAACATCATCCCTGATTATCGCCTGGATATGGTCGGCGAACCCTGCCCGTATCCGGCGGTCGCTACCCTGGAGGCAATGCCTTCCCTGCAAAAAGGCGAGATCCTCGAAGTGGTCAGCGACTGTCCGCAGTCGATCAATAACATTCCGCTTGATGCAAGGAACCACGGCTACACGGTGCTGGATATTCAACAGGATGGCCCAACCATTCGCTATTTGATTCAGAAGTAGCGCCGTTTTCCCGCCGGCGGCCTTCCCCGCCGGCGCTTGTCTCCTCGTTCCCGCCTCGCCGTTCGCTTACGCATCGCTGACCAGGTAGCCAAACGATTGCAATAGATTGTAACACTTGAAACCGTGTTCCAGTTACGCAATAACCATTAATATAACGCGCCTATATTATTAAAATGCGAATAAGTTATTTAGTGAATGGTTTCTGCCGCTATCGGCCAAAGCCGCACACAGCGACACGATAAGGATCGAAATGGAACTGCTGGTCAGGCTGGGTCATTTTTTTGAGCAAGCGCGTTCTGACGCCGACTATGCCACCTTCGCCAATGAACTGCGTCGGCATAAGGTCTCCTACTACATCTATTTTGTTTCCACCGGCAATATGAATTTCGTAATGGCAAACGACGAGGTGGTCTCGGTAAAAAGCGCCCGCGGGCTGCTGCGCGTTCGCGCTGAGGCCAGCCATTGTCTGACCAGGGCCGCCGTTATCCGCCACTTTGCCCGGGCCATTAACTTTGAACAGTACTGCCGGGATCTCGCCAGCGCCGGGGTGTTTAAGTGGATCGTCGATCTGGAAGATGAGACCCGGCACTACTGGTCGAAGGATAATACGCTGTTATATAAAGAGTGCCTGATGCCCCCCTGAACCGGTCTCAGGGGGAGGCGGCGAGGGTCAGCCTTTAATCGCGGGTCTGCACCCAAAAGGCGTGGATCAGGCCAGGAATATAGCCCAGCAGGGTCAAAATGATATTGAGAATAAACGCCCAGCCGAAGCCTTTTCCCAGCAGCACACCCAGCGGCGGCAGAATGATAGTGAAAACGATTCTCCAGAATCCCATAACCTCTCCCTTCGTCTAACGTCAATTTTTTACTAAGCTATTCAATAGTTAAGCATAGACGCTTTTCGTCGTTTCGCCAGCAGGCAGCCCCCTCATCTCTGGTAACAAAAATCATTCCCTGCCGTCACGGGCAAAAAAGACCGGGAAAACATTCACTTTTCCCCTCTCCGGCCCGCAGGCCCTGGCAAAGCGCAAAGATTGTCAGTTGACCAATCAGGGGGACAGGGCTAAGCCTGGAGGAGTTTCATCACATCGAGTCGTTTTACCAACCGGAGAATATCCATGAGTAAACTTGGGATTAATGGATTTGGTCGTATCGGACGTCTGGTGTTACGTCGTTTATTAGAAGTCGACAGCAGCCTGGAAGTGGTAGCTATCAACGACCTCACTTCGCCAAAGGTGCTGGCCTACCTGTTGAAGCATGATTCAAACTACGGCCCCTTCCCGTGGAGCGTCGACTTTACCGAAGATGCGCTGATCGTCAACGGCAAAACCATTACGGTATATGCCGAAAAAGAGGCGCAGCATATTCCATGGCAGGCGGCAGGCGCCGAGGTGATTGTGGAGTGTACCGGGTTCTACACCTCGGCCGAGAAATCGCAAGCCCATCTCCAGGCCGGCGCGCGCAAAGTGCTGATTTCCGCCCCCGCCGGCGAGATGAAAACCATCGTCTACAACGTCAACAATGACACCCTGACCCCGGATGACACCATCATCTCCGTGGCCTCCTGCACCACCAACTGCCTGGCGCCGATGGCCAAAGTTCTGCAGGATGCCTTCGGCATCACCGTAGGCACCATGACCACCATCCACGCCTATACCGGCACCCAGTCGCTGGTGGACGGGCCGCGCGGAAAAGATCTGCGCGCCTCCAGGGCGGCGGCGGAAAACGTTATCCCGCACACTACCGGCGCGGCAAAAGCCATTGGCCTGGTGATCCCTGCCCTGAGCGGTAAGCTGAAAGGCCATGCCCAGCGCGTACCGACCAAAACCGGCTCAGTGACGGAGCTGGTATCGGTGCTGGAGAAAAAGGTGACTGCGGATGAGGTCAATCAGGCGATGAGGCAGGCGGCTGAGGGCAATGAATCCTTTGGTTACACCGAAGAGGAGATCGTCTCTTCCGATATCATCGGCAGCCATTTCGGTTCGATCTACGATGCTACCCAGCTGGAGATTGTGGAGGCCGGCGGCGTACAGCTGGTGAAAACCGTCGCCTGGTACGATAACGAATACGGCTTTGTCACCCAACTGATCCGCGTGCTGGAGAAATTTGCCCGCTAAGTGAACGGCGGACAGCCTGCGCTGTCCGCCGGTTCTGTGTGGAGTGCCTCAGGCCTGCAGATAGACCACCTGGGTCTGCAGGTACTCATTCAGGCCGTGGCGGCCATCTGCCCCGCCGATCCCCGACTTACGCCAGCCGGCGTGGAACCCCTGCATCGCCTCAAAGTTCTCACGGTTGATGTAGGTTTCGCCAAACTTCAGTCCCTTAATCGCTTTCATCGCCACGTTCAGATCGCGGGTATAGATTGAGGAGGTCAGGCCATAATCGCTGTCATTGGCCATCGCCAGCGCCTCATCGAGGGTCGAAAAGGCCACCACCGGCAGCACCGGACCGAAGGTTTCCTCATGGATAATGTCCATCTCCTGACGTACATCCAGCAGCAGGGTCGGCGGATAAAAATAGCCTTTGCCCTCCAGCGGCTGACCGCCCAGCGCCACCCGCGCCCCCTGCGCCACCGCCTTCGCCACTTTGCCCGCCACCTGGTCCCGCGCCGCCGCGTTGATCAGCGGCCCCATCGCGATGTCATCCCGCGTCGCCGGGTCGCCAAACTGCACGGCCTTCATCGCCTCGCCGAGGCGGTTGACGAAGCGGTCGTAAATGCCCTGCTGAACATAGACCCGCTCGACGCAGTTACACACCTGCCCGGTGTTAATCACCCGCGAGTCCACCACCGCTTTCACCGCCAGCTCCAGATCCGCATCGTCCATCACAATGGCAGGCGCTTTGCCGCCGAGCTCGAGGCACACTTTGGTGATATTTTTCGCCGCAGCGGCCATAATTTTCTCTCCCGCCGCCACGCTACCGGTCATGCTAACCATCGCCACCTTCGGATTGCCGGCCAGCTCCTGACCAACGGTTTCTCCGCGGCCAAGCACCAGGTTAAAGACCCCTTTCGGCAACCCAACCTGATGGACGATCTCGGCAAAGGCGATGGCATTATTGGGCGTAAATTCGCTGGGCTTAATGACGATGGTATTCCCGGTGATCAGGGCCGGCGCCAGCTTGCGGGCGATAAGAAAGAACGGGAAGTTCCACGGCAGGATCCCGGTGGTCACCCCCAGCGCGCGTTTAAAGACGAGGATATTCTCTCCCGGGCGATCGCTCTGCACGATCTCGCCTTCGTAACGGCGCGCCCATTCGGCCATATAGTCGAGATAGTCAGCGGTGAATGCGACTTCCACCGCCGCCAGCTGCTGGATCTTGCCGCCTTCAGCCACGATCAGCCCGGCAATCTCTTCAGCACGCTGGCGGATACCCGCGGCAATCTTGCGCAGCCAGCCCGCGCGCTCAATCGCCGGCAGTGCTTCCCAGGCGGGCTGGGCGCGCTCAGCCGCGTCAATCGCCAGCCGCGCCTCTTCGGCAGTCCCGTCCGGGATCCGCGACAGCAGCGCTTCGGTCGCCGGGTTAAGCACGTCGATCCAGCCGTCGCCGCGACCGGAAACGAACTGGCCATCAATATACATCGGGTGTTGAACGGGTGCTGTCATGGCTGCTCCTGTAGTGCGTTTGTATTTAACAAGTGATTTTTTTGTTAAATATCGGGCGGATAAGCCGTGGCTTCGCAGCACGTTGGCGCTGTTCTGTGAGCTGATTCATAAAACCGGGCCAAAAATGCCCGCTTGAGGTTACATTCCAATAACACAAATTGCCCGTTTGCGATAAATCTGCCGCAAACGGGCAGTTTTCAGCCGAGGGTGCGGGCCTGCAGCGCCCCGGCAAGCTGGGCGTCCTCCCGCAGCTGTCGCCAGGCATCGATGATCTCCGGCGGGAAGGTGACGTGGCTGATGAAGTCTTTCCCCCGCGGACCGTATCCTTCAGGCGTATCCTGCAGGCGCGGCAGCTCGCCCAGCAGCAGCGCCAGGTAGCGGGCGACCGGCCACAGCCCCGCCCCGCCGCCCGCGAACCCCAGTTGACCATCGGTCTGCTCCAGCACCGGCGAGCAGCCGGGAAAGCTCAGCCACTGTGGCGGCGTCGTCACCCCCTGCCAGACGCGGGCGAAGGTGGCCATGGTTCGCCGCTGCATGGTGGGGTCCTGAATGACGATCCCGCGACGATGAGGGATCCCCCCGTTCTCCAGCGTGGTCCGGGTAAAACGGGCGTTCTCGCCGCAGTTGGTCGACTGGTCCTCCACCACCAGCCGCGAGCGCGGAATTTGCCAGTAGTCATGAGCAATATCGGCCAGAACATGCGCTTCCGGACGCCCCACCACCGGCAACATACGGTAACGGGTATCCTGGCGCACCGCCTCGTAGAGATAGTTCGTAGAATGTCCCACGCCGCCGCTGATCAGCAGCGGGACTTCCCGTTCCGCCGCCAGCCGGCAGGCGGCGTCGATGGTCGGGATCACGGCGTTGCCGGCCAGCACCACCACGTCCACCTGCGGCAGCGCGGATAGCATCGCCAGATCGTCCTGCGCCAGCCAGGCGCCGACCTGGTTAGCCGCCGCCAGCGTCGCCGCCGACAGCCGGGGAAATTGTTCTGCCATTCTGTCTCCTTAATCCTCTCTCAGCCGAGCGGAGAGGATGCTTTCGCTATCATAAACGCCGCCTGCCGGAAGGCATAGCGGCGTCGATTTGTAACCATTTTGAAATAACAAGAAACATCTAAAAACAGGCGGGTTGCACCTGAACAACTCACTATGAAAATAACAAAAAACAGCAAAATCAGGTGGAAAATAAAAAATAGCGTCGCGGTTATACCAGTTCAAAGCGCGCCATAACGCCCAGTTTGCCAGCGATAAACTTGCCAATTGTAACCTTCAACCCTAAGTTGCTTAACAATTACACAACCTTTTCACATCAGGTTGCACCCTGCTCGTACAGAGTGACACCTGACCTATCTACCGTGGCGGGAGAACGTTTCGTAATGAGCAATCCACAAGACAACACTGCATCCATTCTGCAGAAAAACAAGAAGGTACTGATCGCGAGCCTGACAGGCAGCGCCATCGAATGGTTCGATTATTTTCTCTATGGCACCGCCGCCGCGCTGGTGTTCAACAAAATCTTCTTTCCGATGGTCGACCCGGTTATCGGCCTGATCCTCTCCTGGCTCTCCTTCTCGCTGACGTTTTTTATCCGCCCCATCGGCGGCGTGATTTTCGCCCATATCGGCGATCGCATCGGCCGCAAGAAGACGCTGGTGCTGACCCTGTCGCTGATGGGGAGCGCCACGGTGGCGATCGGCCTGCTGCCCACCTACGAGATGGTGGGCCTCTGGGCGCCGGCCCTGCTGATTACTCTGCGCATTATTCAGGGTATGGGTATCGGCGGCGAATGGGGCGGCGCGCTGCTGCTGGCCTATGAATACGCGCCGGAAAAGCGGAAAGGCTTTTTCGGCAGCATTCCCCAGGCCGGGGTGACCATCGGCATGTTGATGGCGACATTTATCGTCTCGCTGATGACGCTGTTCGATGAGGCGCAGTTTCTCGCCTGGGGCTGGCGCATACCGTTCCTGCTCAGCTCCGTCCTCGTTTTTCTCGGCCTGTGGATCCGTAAAGATATCGACGAAACGCCCGCCTTTAAGCAGGTGAAAAAATCCGGCCAGGTGGCGAAGGCCCCGCTGCGCGATACGCTCAAGCACCACTGGCGGGAAGTGCTGATCGCCGCCGGCCTGAAAGTGGTGGAGACCGCCCCCTTCTATATCTTCTCCACCTTTGTAGTCAGCTACGCCACCACCACCCTGAGCTATCAGAAGTCGCAGGCGCTGGAATCCGTGACCCTGGGCGCGCTGGTGGCCACCGTGATGATCCCGCTGATGGGGCTGCTGTCAGACAAGGTGGGTCGGCAAAAGATGTACACCCTGAGCGTGGTGCTGCTGGGGCTGTTTATCGTCCCGTGGTTCCTGCTGCTCGACACCGGCACCGGCTGGGGCATCATGCTGGCGACGATCGTTGCCTTCGGCATCCTGTGGGCGCCGGTAACCGCGGTGCTCGGCACCCTGTGCTCTGAGATTTTCAGCGCCAATGTGCGCTATATCGGGATCACCCTCGGCTACCAGCTGGGCGCCGCGCTGGCCGGGGGCACCGCGCCGCTTATCGCCACCGGTCTGCTGGCAAAATATGACGGTGACTGGCGGCCGGTGGCCGTTTATTTGGGCGTTACGGTGGCGATTTCGCTGCTGGCGATATTCTGCGCCAGCCGGATGAAGTCCGCGCTGAGCACGGCCCCCTCCCGGGCGGAAAGCGCCTGACCGCCGCCCGCCAGGGCTACTACGGCGCCGACTATCCCGCCCGGCGGCGCTGCGCGTGCGCGGGCCTGGGGAGAGATCGCGCGGCGGGGGAAACCGCTTATCCCAGGCCCGGTAAGGCGCCAGCCGCCACCGGGCACAAACAGGCGTCAAGTCTTCCCCCCTGCTTAGCCGGCCGCCAGGGCCGGCGGGTGTCAGGCGCTCTGGTTGTCCAGCTGAAGCTGCCCCTCGCGCCGCTGCTTCAGCTTCCAGAAGCCCCACAGCGCGATAAACCACAGCGGAGAAGCCAACAGCGCCAGCAGCGTGTCCGGGTCAAAGATCATGATGAAGATAGCGAACGCGAAGAACAGCAGGCTCACCCAGCTCATCACTACCCCGGCGGGCATCTTAAAGATCGACCCGACGTGCAGGTCCGGACGCTGACGGCGGTAAACCAGATAGGCCACGAGGATCATCCCCCAGCTGAACACCACCATAATCGCTGCCAGGGTCGAGACGATGGTGAACAGGGTCATCACGTTCGGCACCAGAAACAGCAACAGCGTGCCGATCAGCATGCAGAAGCAGGAGAACAGCAGGCTGCGCACCGGAATGCGGGTACTGCGCGACAGGATACGAAACTGCCAGTGCGCATGCTTCTCCACCGACAGGCCGTACAGCATGCGGGTGCTGGAGAAGACCCCGCTGTTGGCCGAGGACATCGCCGAGGTCAGCGCCACAAAGTTAATCACCGCCGCGGCGGCAGGCAGCCCGGCCTTGGCGAACAGCGTCACGAAGGGGCTGGTCTCCGCCGACACCCCCGGCCACGAGGCGACAGCGATGATCACCACCATCGACAGCAGATAGAAGATGATAATCCGCAGCGGCAGAGCATTGATCGCCTTGGGCAAAATGCGCTGCGGATCGCGGGTCTCCGCCGTCATGGTGCCCAGCAGCTCAATGCCGGTAAAGGAGAAGATCGCTATCTGGAAGCCGGCGAAAAAGCCGGTGATGCCGTGGGGCATAAAGGCCGTCGGGTCGGTGAGATGGCTGAGGGAGGCCGTCACGCCGTCCGGGGAGGTCCAGCCGGTGGCAATCATCCAGCCGCCGGTGCCGATCAGGGCGATAATGGTGATCACCTTGATCAGGGCGAACCAGAACTCCGCCTCGCCAAACATTTTCACCGACAGCAGGTTAAGCAGGAACAGGATCGCCAGCATGCTGAGGGCCGGCATCCACGCCGACAGTTCCGGGAACCAGTACTGCATATAGCTCCCGCAGACCACTACGTCGGCGATACAGGTCACCACCCAGCTTAGCCAGTAGGTCCAGCCGAGGTAAAAGCTGGCCTGCGGCCCGAGATACTCGCCGACAAAGTCGGCAAACGAGCGGTAGTCATGGCGGGTGAGCAGCAGCTCGCCCATCGCCCGCATCACCATATAGGTAAAGAACCCGACCAGCACATAGATAACCAGGATCGAGGTGCCGGCGACGGCGATGTTGCGCCCCGCCCCCATAAACAGCCCGGTGCCGATGGCGCCGCCGAGGGCAATCATCTGGATATGGCGGGCGCTGAGCCCGCGCTTAAGCTGTGACGCGCCTTCACCTCCGGCGGCAGGTGACGCCTGATGTTGATGTTCAGTCATGGTGTTTCCTCAGGCTGGTTGCGGGAGACGAAGGGCAGCGGCGCGGAGCAACAGCCCGGCGCGCTGGCCGGTGGCGACCCCGGCGTTGGGAAAGAGGATATAGGGGGCCCGGGCCTGCACCACCCAACGTTTCTCTGCCTGGCGGGCGATCTCATACCCTGCCGGGAGCGCGGTGAAGTTTTCAACGTCTGCCGCGAGATTAAGCGTAAATTCCCCCTCGCGCTTGATGATGCTCTCCTCGACCAGGAAGTAGTCCACCGGCGCTTTGTCGCGCGGCGGCAGCGGCGCGTCAGCGATCCAGGCCCGGATCGCCGCGTCGGCGGCGGCGAACAGGCTGAGATCGTTGGCGCCGAACGGCATCACTTTCCCCAGCTCCAGGGTGGCGCTTTGCGCAGCGAACTTTTCGCAGGTGAAATGGGTGAAGGTGCCGCCCGCTTCGGTATGGCGCACGACGGCGTCCATCCCGCTGGCCTGCAGCAGCTGATAGAAATCGGGCGAAAAATCCCCGGCGTGGGCCGGGAGCAGCGCAAACTGGCGATACAGCGATCCGCGAATGGCGGTGTGCATATCGAGATGACCACGGTTGACCGGCCCCGCCGCATCGGCGGCGCGATAAAAAGCCTGCACCGCCTGCTCCAGCGCAAAAGCCCGCCGCGACTCATTTCCCGGGGTGACCGCCAGATGGCGGCCGCCGAACAGGCGATTCAGGTCGTTATGCAGATAGCGGCGCGCGGCGCGGATCGCCGGCAGATTACCAAAGACGATCAGCAGCGCCTGCGTGAGCGGCTGCCGCCCCTGGCTCAGATCGTGGGTTAGCTGCAGCAGCAGTTCAATCGGCGCGGTCTCATTGCCATGCACGCCGGCGGAGAGGATCGTCGCCTGGCGCCACGGCGCCGTCGGCAGCAGCTGTAAAATGCCCTCGCCCAGCCAGCGGGCCTCGATGCCCGCCGGAAAGGTCCACGCCTGCAGGCGGCAGTGCAGTAAATCGTTAACCAGGTGCTCCATCTGCCGCTCCTTAACGCTGAAAATCATAGACCGCGCCGAGGCGCAGGATCTGCGTCAGCTCATCCAGCGCCTGATAAACCTCGCGCAGCAGCTGCGGGTCCGCCAGATCGCGGGCATGCAGCCGGTCGCGATAGTGTTTTTCCACCCATGCCGTCAGCTGCTGATAACGTTCGTCGTTCATCAGGCTATGGGCGTTGACCGCCTGACGCTCCGCCTCGTTGAGCACCACCCGCAGCCGCAGACAGGCCGGGCCGCCGCCGTTGCGCATGCTTTCCCGCAGGTCAAAGACCGCCACTTCATCGATCGGCGATGCGCTATCGGCGGCGAGATCGCTGAGATAGCGCCAGACGTTTTCCCGCTGGCGGCACTCCTCCGGCACCACGATCAGCATCTTGCCGTCTGGTTTGCTCAGCAGCTGGCTGTTGAACAGGTAAGAGGCCACGGCGTCGTCGAGCGAAACCCGCTCGTCCGGCACTTCCACGCTGGTGAACGGGATATCCAGACTGTCGCTTTTAGCCCGCAGCGTGGTCAGCACCGCCGCCTGATCGACAAACGCCTGCTGATGGTGGAACAGCACATGGCGATTGCTGACCGCGATGACGTCGTTATGAAACACGCCGCGATCGATAGCCTGCGGCGCCTGCTGGGCAAACACCGTGTAGCGCGGATCCAGCTGATGCAGGCGGGCCACCGCTTCGCTGGCCTCGAGGGTCTGCCGCGCCGGATACTTCACCGGGGCGATACCGCCGCTGGCGCGTCGACCATAGACGAAAAACTGCACCCCCTGCCGGTCATATTCCCGGCAGAAGCGGTTATGGTTGGCCGCCCCTTCATCGCCGAGGTCGCCATGCTGCGGCAGCGCCGCATGGTGGGCAAAGTAGCGCGGATCGGCGAACGTGGCGCCAAGGATCGCCGAGGTGGTGGGTGCCTCCTGCATACGGTGCAGCTTATTGTTCAGGTTGGCGACGGTGAAATGGACTTTGCCATCGGCGCTGTCCGCCGACGGTGAGACAGTCGCCGCGTTGGCGGTCCACATCGACGAGGCGGAGCTGAAGGCGGAGAGCAGCTGCGGCGCCGCGTGGGCCGCCTGCCGGATAACCTGCTCATCGCTGCCCTGGAAACCCACTTCGCGCAGCAGACGCAGATTCGGCCGCGGCTGCGGCGGCAGAATGCCCTGTACGAAGCCGCGGTCGGCCAGGGCTTTCATTTTATACAGCCCCTGCAGCGCCGCCTTTTTAGGGTTAGAGAGACCATCGCGGTTATTTTGCGAGGCTTCATTGCCGACGGAGAGTCCGGCGTAGTGGTGCGTCGGGCCGACCAGGCCATCAAAGTTTGCTTCAAAACCAGACATATGTCCTCACAGGATCCGTTATCAGAATGGCAGGCCCGGCGATACCGTCGCCGGAAGCGTCAGCGTATCGCTGACCAGAGAGGCCATCGGCCAGGCACAGTAGTCGGCGGCGTACCACGCTGCCGCGCGATGGTTGCCGGAGGCGCCCACCCCGCCAAACGGCGCTTTACTCGATGCGCCGGTCAGCGGCTTGTTCCAGTTGACGATCCCGGCTCGCGCCTCGTCCGCCAGCTGATCAAACTGCGCCGCATCACTGGAGATCAGCCCGACGGCCAGGCCATAGCGGGTCTGATTGGCGAGGCGAATCGCCTCCGGGAAGCCGTCGTAACGGATAATCGTCAGCAGCGGGCCAAAGTACTCTTCATCCGGCACCTCAATACCGGTGACGTCGACGATCCCCGGGGTCAGCACCGTGGAGCGCGGGTCAGGCTGGCGCATGCGCAGCAGCACCTTGCCGCCGAGCCCCTCCAGTTTTTGCTGCGCCGCCAGCATGTTCTGCGCAGCGTCGAGAGAGATCACCCCGCCCATAAACGGCGCCGGCTGATCATCCCACTTGCCGGCGCGGATCTGCGCGCTGGCCTCTACCAGCCGCTGCAGCAGCGCATCCCCCTGCTCGCCGCGCGGCACGATCAGCCGGCGCGCGCAGGTGCAGCGCTGCCCGGCAGAGATAAACGCCGACTGGATAATCACATGCAGCGCCGCATCGATATCGGCCGCGTCGGCGACGATCAGTGCGTTGTTGCCGCCCATCTCGAGGGCCAGCATCTTCTCCGGCTGGCCGCCGAAGTAGCGATGGAAGTGGAAACCGGCCGCCGCGCTGCCGGTGAACAGCACGCCGTCGATATCACGATTTTCCAGCAGCGCCTGGCCGGTGGCTTTTCCGCCCTGCAGCAGGTTGATCGCCCCGTCGGGGATGCCCGCCTGCTGCCACAGCTGGACGGTCATTTCAGCGGTAGCCGGCGTCAGCTCGCTGGGTTTAAACACAATGGTGTTCCCGGCGATCAGCGCCGGAATGATATGTCCGTTGGGCAGGTGGCCCGGGAAGTTGTAGGGGCCAAAGACCGCCATCACGCCGTGCGGTTTGTGGCGCAGCAGCGCTTTACCGTCCGGCAGCGTCGACTCATGAAAGCCCGTCCGCTGGTGATAGGCTTCGATGGAGATCGCGGCCTTGCCGATCATCGCCTGCACTTCGGTGCGGGTCTCCCACAGCGGCTTGCTGGTCTCGCGGGAAATCAGGGTCGCCAGCGCCTCTTTATGCGTCTCCAGCAGCGCGGCAAAACGCTGTACGACGTCAATACGCTCGGCCAGCGGCCGGTGCGACCAGGGATAAAACGCCGCGCGCGCCGCGGCGCAGGCCGCCTGGACGTCGTCAGCCCCCGCGCTGGCCGCCTGCCACAGCAGCGACTGATCCTCCGGGGCCAGTTTGCTCATCGTTGCGCCGCTGCCTGGCAGCCACTGCCCGGCTATAAACTGTGCTTTTACCGCCATGATCTGTTGTCCTCTGGATTCAGGGTTACCGTATAAACGAGGTCGGTTTCACTGACCTGCAGCGCGTCCAGCGCGGCGCTGTCAAGCGAGACCTGCTCTTCGTGGGCCACCAGCAGCGCCCGAAAGTTGTCGAATTGACCGTTGGCGACGAGGGTCGGCGCCGGCAGGTCGCCCATCAGCTGCCGGACAGGCAGGCGCTGGCTGTCGCGCACGGCGCGGATCTGATCGGTGTCCGCCTCCAGCACCGGACCGGCATCGAAAATATCCACCGAGCCGCGCCAGCTGAAACCCTCTTTCTCGAGGATCGCCCGCGCCGGGGCGGTATTGGGATGCACCTGACCGATGACCCCGCGGGCCGCTTCCGGCAGCAGTGAGATATAGATCGGGTACGCCGGCATCAGTTCGGCAATAAAGGTTTTCATGCCGGTGCCGGTCAGCCGGTCGGCATCGGCGAACGGGATGTCGAAGAAATGATGGCCCAGCGCATCCCAGAACGGCGACTGTCCCTGCTCATCGCTGCAGCCGCGCAGTTCGGCAAACAGGTGCGGGGAGAACCACTCGCGAAAGGCGGCGATAAATAAAAAGCGCGCCTTGGAGAGCAGCAGACCATTGCGGTTGCGCTGATACGCCGGGTCGAGAAACAGCGTACATAGCTCACTATGCCCGGTGTGGTCATAGCTGAGATTAAGCAGCTCCTGGGGCTTATAGACTCCCAGCGCTTTCGAGGCGCGCACCGTTTTCTGAATGCGAAAATTGTAAAACGGCTCGTCCAGGCCCACTGCGACCTCAATGGCGCTCACCCCCACCACCCGCGCCAGCGCGGTGTCCTCCAGCACAAACAGGAAACCCTGCTGGCTGCGCGGCAGTTCGCCGGCGAAGGTCTCGATACTGCGCCGGATCCGGGCCGCCAGGCGCCCGACGTCATGCGGTAAAGAGGTCATGCCGACCCCCGCCCGCGCGGCGAGGCGGACGATGTCGTCGAGATCGTTTTCCCGTACGGGACGAAATAGCATCACAGGCCGTCCTCCCGGTTAGCGGGTTAAGCGGGCAACGGCGCGATCAAGGCGCACGAAGGCTTCCGCAATATCCGCCAGCGGGATATTGAGCGCCGGCGCGAAGCGCAGCACGTCCGGGCCGGCAATCAGGGCGATCAGCCCCTCTTCCGCCGCCAGGTTGGTCAACGTTTTGGCCTTGCCGCGCAGCGGCCCCGCCAGCTCAGCGCCGATCAGCAGACCGGTGCCGCGCACGGCGCTGAACGCATCGTAACGGGCAGAGATCGCATTCAACTGGTCAACGATCAGCGCATGGCGCTCGCCAACGCCCGCCAGCAGCGGCGCATCGAGATGGGCCAGCACGGCGTTAGCGACGGTTGCCGCCAGCGGGTTGCCGCCGAAGGTAGTGCCATGGGTGCCTGGCTGGAAGACCTGCGCCCAGGCCTCTTTCGCCAGCATCGCGCCGATCGGGAAGCCGCCCCCCAGCCCTTTGGCGCTGGTGAGAATGTCCGGGACGACGTTGTAATGCTGGTAGGCGTAGAGATGGCCGGTACGCCCGGCGCCGGTCTGCACCTCATCGAATATCAGGGTGGCATGATGGCGATCGCAGAGGGTACGCAGCGCCTGCAGGAACGCCGGGTCCGCCGGGATCACCCCGCCTTCGCCGATAATCGGCTCGACGATCACCGCGCAGGTGCGCGAGGAGATCGCCGCGGTGACCGCCTCGATATCGTTATAGGGCAGATGGGTAATGCCCTGCGGCAGCGGAGCATAATCGCTGGAATATTTCGGCTGGCCGCCAACGGAGACGGTGAACAGCGTGCGGCCGTGGAAGGCGTGGTTGAAGGCGATGATTTCGCTTTTTTCACCGCCAAACTTATCGTGGGCATATTTCCGCGCCAGCTTAAGGGCCGCCTCGTTGGCTTCGGCGCCGGAGTTGCAGAAAAACACCTTGTCGGCAAAGGTCGACTGCACGAGGGTTTTTGCCAGCTGCAGCACCGGCTCGTTGGTATAGCCATTGCCGATATGCCACAGTTTCGCCAGTTGATCCTGCAGGGCCTGAGCCAGCGCCGGGTGAGCATGGCCCAGGGCGTTCACTGCTATGCCGCCCGCCATATCGATATACTCTTTCCCCTGCTGGTCCCAGACGCGGGAGCCCGCCGCTCTGACCGGAATAAACGGCGCGGGGGCAAAACAGGGAACCAGGTAAGCGTCAAAATCTTCGCGAGTCATACTGCCTGACATAATTTATCTCCGGAACGTAAGACGACGGAAAACGCTCCCGTCGTGTTGGACAATCGACATTAACCCTGCCCCTCGGCTTATTTTGGGCACGAGCGCGCCCGCTGCGATGGTAAAAATATTCACCACAGAAAAATAAAGCCCTATTATTTTTACGGGTAATTGTTAATTCATGGTTAATGCCATGTTGTTGTGTGGGCTAATGCTGGCCTGTGAACAACAAGATTGTCAATACGGGCAAAAGCAATTTATTCACTTTTTGAAGATCATCAAGATAATGAAAAACATAGAAAAAATATTTTCTTATGCACTTAAGTGAATAAAAAGTGAATTAAAATGCACAGCTTGTGGGTGGTTGGCGTGCGTAGTTATTCATTTAAAAAATAAAAAATCTAACAAAAATTTAAAAATCGGAATTGCCGTCAAATACCGCTTTATAAAATTGGTGATACCATTCATTGCACAGAGTTTACTGCTGTAGCTATTCCACGGTTTTACACGACATAAATAACACTGAGAAACAGGACTCTTATGGAAAAGTTATCTTACGCATCTGAAAGTAGTACATCTCCATGGACCACCTACCTGCGCCAGATCGACCGCGTCGCGCCTTATCTCGGCGATCTTGCCTACTGGGTGGAAACCCTGCGCCATCCGAAGCGCGCGCTGATCGTCGACATTCCTGTGCAAATGGACGACGGCACCATCCGCCACTTCGAGGGCTATCGCGTTCAGCACAATCTGTCGCGCGGACCGGGTAAAGGTGGTGTTCGCTACCATCCGGATGTCGATCTTAACGAAGTCATGGCACTTTCTGCCTGGATGACCATTAAGTGCGCCGCGGTCAATATTCCTTACGGCGGGGCCAAAGGCGGCATCCGCGTCGACCCCTTCTCCTTGTCGGAAGGTGAACTGGAGCGTCTGACCCGCCGCTACACCAGCGAAATCGGCATTATTATCGGACCGCAGAAAGATATTCCGGCGCCGGACGTCGGCACCAATGGCAAAGTGATGGCATGGATGATGGACACTTACTCCATGAACCATGGCACCACCATCACCGGCGTGGTCACCGGCAAACCGATCCACCTCGGCGGCTCCCTCGGTCGTGAAAAAGCCACCGGACGCGGCGTGTTTGTCACCGGCCGGGAAGTTGCCCGTCGCGCCGGTATCGAAATTGAAGGCGCCAAAGTGGCGCTGCAGGGCTTTGGTAACGTCGGTAGCGAAGCGGCCCGCCTGTTCGCCGGCGTCGGCGCTCGTATCGTGGTTATTCAGGATCATACCGCGACCCTGTATAACGAAGGCGGAATCGATATGGCCGCCCTCACCGCCTGGCAGGCGGAGAAAAAGCAGATTGCCGGTTTCCCGGGCGCCCAGGAGATCGATAAAGACGCCTTCTGGACCACTCCGATGGACATCCTGATCCCGGCGGCGCTGGAAGGGCAAATCACCCGCGAGCGCGCTGAGAAGCTGACCTGCAAACTGGTGCTGGAAGGGGCCAACGGCCCAACCTATCCGGAAGCGGACGACGTGCTGGCCGAGCGCGGCGTGATCGTGGTGCCGGACGTTATCTGCAACGCCGGCGGGGTGACCGTCAGCTACTTTGAGTGGGTACAGGACATGGCCAGCTTCTTCTGGAGCGAAGAGGAGATCAACGCCAAAATGGACCGCATTATGACCGACGCTATCGTGCACGTCTGGGATAAAGCCGCCGAGAAAGAGTGTACGCTGCGCACCGCCGCCTATATCGTGGCCTGCGAGCGCATCCTGATGGCGCGTAAAGACCGCGGCATCTACCCGGGCTGATCCCCATCAGCAACCGCATCAGGGGTGGCCTTGCGCCGCCCCTTTTTTTCTTTGCCGCGCCGTTAACCGCCGAGGATGTGCGCTATCTGACGAGGAGTTGTTCGGTAAAGGTGACAACGTCACGCAAGTAATAACCATCCGCTGCCCGCAGGGGATTATTTTTCGATTAAATCAAAGTCGCCCTGGGTATAGCGTAAGCCAGTGACGTTGTCGGCAGTGAAAATATGTTCGATGGTGAGGATGTCCTCCGGCGCGAGGGTAATATTCGCGGCGCCGGCATTGTCGCGCAGGTGAGCAATTTTCCTCGCCCCCGGGATAGGCACGATATCCTCGCCTTTGCTCATCACCCAGGCAAGGGCAATCTGCGCAAGGGTCGCGTCATAGCGGGTGGCCACCTGCTGAAGGCGCTCAAGCAGCAGCTGGTTTTTGCGCATGGTTTCGGCCTGGAAGCGCGGCAGATGGCGGCGGAAATCATCCGCTGCCAAAACGCCGGGATCGGTAATTGTCCCCGTCAGGAAGCCGCGGCCAAGCGGGCTGTATGGCACAAAGCCGACCCCCAGCTCGCGGCAGGTGTGGAGAATACCGCCCTCCGGCTCGCGGCTCCATAGCGAATATTCCGTCTGCACGGCAGCGATCGGATGTACCTTGCAGGCCCGGCGCAGCGTCTGAGCAGATACTTCCGACAGACCGATATGGCGAATTTTACCCTCTTTAACCAGATCGGCCATAGTGCCCACCACCTCTTCCACCGGTACCGCGGGATCGACGCGGTGCTGATAGAGCAGATCGATGGTCTCGACATTCAGTCGCTTCAGCGACCCTTCCACTGATTCGCGAATATGTGCCGGACGGCTGTCAACGCCGGCCATCCGCTCCAGACCCTGGCCGGTCGGCAAAATACGAAATCCAAATTTGGTGGCAATCTGCACCTTATCGCGAAAACCTTTAATCGCTTTTCCGACCAGAACTTCATTATCGAAAGGACCATATACTTCGGCGGTATCCAGGAAGGTCACGCCCATGTCCATGGCGGCATGGATCGTATTTATCGCCTGCGACGTTTCAGCGCCGCCATAGGCAAAACTCATCCCCATACATCCGAGACCTAATGCTGAAACCTGAAACTTCTCTTTTCCAAGATAACGTGTTTTCATCTTATTTTCCTTAATTGCTGAATGGCATTAAATATATACTTCCCTTTCATATTGATAACAATTAATCTATTCCGAACGCGGTGTTAGCTGGAAATTAACAATGAAAACCTTGCCCGATCTGCAACAAATAGAAATATTAATACTCATAGTGAAACATGGCAGTTTTCGTCAGGCCGCTAAAGCGTTAAACCTTTCCCCACCGGTCCTTACCGTCGCTATTAATCATCTGGAAGAAAAGTTAGGCGTGCGCCTGCTAAATCGCTCAACGCGCAGTTTGTCATTAACCGCAGTGGGTGAGGAATTTCTTAATAATATAACGCCGGTGGTCAATGATTATCGCCGGGTGGTGGACAGTCTGAATTATCACCGTCTGACTCCGGAAGGCGTGGTGAAAGTTAATTTACCGCGCATTGTTATTGACCTGTTTTTTCAAGACTATTTTATCGCCTTTAAAAACGCCTGTCCCAATGTGACGCTCGAACTGTATGCCACCGATCGGAAAGTCAATATTATCGAGTCCGGTTTTGACGCCGGCATTCGCTATTCGCAGGATGTGCCCAAAGAGATGATTGCCATCCCCTTTGGCGAGAAACTATCGCTGATCCCGGTGGCCAGCCCGGACTATATACGCGAAGCCGGAGAGCCCGACACCCCGCAGTCATTAGTTAATTTCCGCTGCATTAACCGCTGTTTTCCTGGTGGTGAGAAGTACCGCTGGGAGTTTATTGGCCCCAGCGGCGAGCTTAGCGAGGTCGCGGTTAAAGGCGATCTGGTCGTCGATGCCGATAGCGCAATGATCCAGGCCGCGGAGAGCGGATTAGGCATCGCCTTTGTCTATCAGTCGCTGGTGACGCAGCAGCTGAGCGCGGGCAGCCTGGTCCATTTGTTACCCGACTACCGCTATCCTGCCGACCATTTTTGCGTCTACTACCCAAGCCGGAAACATATTCCCGCCCCCCTGCGGGCCTTTATCGCCTGGGTGATGGCGCAGAATAAAAATATCCTCGGTCAGCAGACCGCACGACACAGATCGCGGCCGGAAGATTAACTACAATTAACGTACATACCGTTAACCAATTTCTATCTTTCATCTTGAACTCCGGCGGTTATCCGGCATAAAATCGTTAGAGCTCTAACGATATTGACAGACGACCTATGGACAATCGACAGCTTACCTTCTCCCATCTTTTATACCTCACCGCGCACCACTGGCGGCTGGCGGTCAATCGTCGGCTGAAAAATCTCGGTCTCAGCCAGGCCAGCTGGGTGGCGGTAGCGTCCATCGCCCGCCACCAGCAGCCGCTGTCGCAAAGCGAACTGGCGCAGGAGCTGGGGGTGGAGAGCCCGACCATTGTGCCGTTGATCCATCGTCTGGTCGCCCTCGGACTGGTGGAGCGCATCACCACCGCCAGCGACAAACGTAAGCGACTGCTGGTGGTCACCGACAAAGGGAAGGCCCTCTATGAACAGGTCAAAACGGTGGCTGACGATCTGCGCGAAGAGATCCTGACGGCGATTACCCCACAGGAGCAGGAGCAAACCCAGCGGGTGCTGGAAAAGCTGTTGCGCGAAGTGGAGAAGAAATAATGCCCCGTCGCCAGGATAACCCCTACGCCCCGCATGACTGGGCGCCGCATGAAAAACCGGCTCTGCTCGGTTCGCCGTCGACGCCGCTGCACAGTCCGGCGAAACGCCTTGCCTACGGCGTGGTCGGTCTGCTGGTATGTCTCACCGGCGCGCTGGGCAACGCAGTGGTCACCGCCAACCTACAGCTGCTGCAGGGTACCTTCGCCGCCTGGTCGACAGAAATCGCCTGGCTGCCGGCGGTATACGTGATGACCAACGTCTCCATCAACCTGCTGCTGGTGAAATTCCGCCAGCAGTTTGGCCTGCGCGCTTTCACCGAAGGCTTTTTGGTGCTCTATGTGCTGGTCACCTTTTTCCACCTCTTCGTCAACGATCTCAGCTCAGCGATGATGGTTCGCGCCGCCCACGGCATGGTGGCCGCGGCGCTCAGCTCGCTGGGGATTTACTACCAGGTACAGGCCTGGCCTGCGCGCCATCGCCTGAAAGGGCTGACTATCGGCATCACCGGCTCGTCGCTAGCCATTCCCCTGGCGCGCCTCTTTTCCACCGAACTGCTGCAGACCGATGAATGGCGCGGTCTCTACTTCTTTGAGCTGGGCCTGGCGCTGGTGTCGCTGGCCTGCGTCATCGCGCTAAAACTGCCGCCAAGCGATCGTAAAAAAGTGTTCGAAAAAAAGGATTTCATTACCTTCTTTCTGCTGGCGCCCGGCATGGCGCTGGTGTGCGCCGTGCTGTCGCTGGGGCGGCTCGAGTGGTGGTTTGAAGCGCCGTGGATCGGCTGGGCGCTGGCGGCGGCGGTAATACTGATCGTCGCTGCGATTACCTTCGAGCATAACCGCAGCAACCCCCTGCTCAATACCAAATGGCTCTCCAGCGGCAGCATCGTGCGTCTGGGCCTGATTATGCTGTTGATCCGCATCGTGTTGGCGGAGCAGAACACCGGGGTCATCGGCTGGCTGCAGTACGTTGGCCTGCAAAACGAACAGATGACTAACCTCGCGTGGTCGATTTTCGCCGGTATTCTGTGCGGGATCATTGCCAGCTGTCTGACGCTCAACCCGCAGAAGCTCTACTGGCCGACCGCCACCGCGCTGGCGCTGATCATGATAGCCTCGCTGCTCGACAGCCAGTCCAACGCCCTCACCCGTCCGGAACAATTAATGTTCAGCCAGTTTTTACTCGGCTTCGGCAGCGCCTTCTTTCTGGCCCCGGCGATGCTTGCCGGGATTGGCGGCGTGTTTGCCGACCCGCGCAACCTGGTCAGCTTCTCGGTGCTGTTCGGTATGAGCCAGAACATTGGCGGGCTGCTCGGCTCGGCGATCCTCGGCACCTTCCAGACCTGGCGTGAGAAATTCCACTCCAGCCAGCTGGCGGACCAGATAACCACCCTGAACCCGCTGATCGTCGAGCGGCTGCAGCAGTACAGCCAGATGTATCAGAGCCAGATTGGCGACAGTACGCTACTCAACGTTCAGGCCACCACCCTGCTGCAAAACGCCGCGACGCTGCAGGCCAATATTCTCGCCTGGAATGATACCTATCTGCTGACGGCGGCGATCTCCGCCGGGACACTAGTGTGGGTTTTCTGGCGCTTAATTCGCTTACGACTGACTGCCCGTATCGCGTTGCAACGCGCTACCGGCAGCAAATAATTATCATCATTTCATCTCTGGAGTCGTTATGAGTCAGCAGGATGCGGCCAAACAACAGGCCAACACCCGGAATAATATTCGCGTGGTTTCCATTTTTACCGCCGCGGCGATAGGCCTCGTCGGCGTGCTGGTGATCCTCTACGCCTGGCAACTGCCGCCGTTCACTCGCCATAGCCAGTTTACCGACAACGCCTATGTGCGCGGGCAGACCACCTTTATTAGCCCGCAGGTCAACGGCTATATCACCGCCGTCAACGTCAAAGATTTCGCGATTGTCCAGCCGGGCGAGGTGCTGTTCCAGATAGACGATCGCATCTATAAACAGCGGGTGCATCAGGCCCAGGCTACCCTGGCGATGAAAGAGGCCGCGCTGCGCAATAACCTGCAACAGCGCAAAAGCGCCGAGGCGACGATCGCCAAGAATGAAGCCGCGCTGCAAAACGCCCGCGCGCAGAATCTGAAAATCCAGACCGATTTAAAACGCATCCAGCAGTTAACCGCCGACGGTTCGCTGTCGATCCGCGAACGTGATTCGGCGCGGGCCAGCGCGGCGCAAGGGGCGGCGGATATTGAGCAGGCGAAAGCGGCGCTGGAGATGTCGCGCCAGGACCGTGAATCGACCATCGTCAATCGCGATTCGCTGGAGGCCGACGTGGCCAGCGCCAAAGCGGCGCTTGAGCTGGCGCAGATCGACCTGCAGAATACCCAGATTATCGCCCCCACCGGCGGCCAGCTGGGGCAGATCTCGGTGCGTCTTGGCGCCTATGTCAGCGCCGGAACCCATCTGACCTCGCTGGTTCCGCCGCAGCACTGGGTGATTGCCAACCTCAAAGAGACCCAGTTGGCCGAAGTACGCGTTGGCCAGCCGGTCACCTTCACCGTAGACGCGCTCAACGGCGAGACCTTCCACGGCAAGGTGCAGAGTATCTCCCCGGCGACCGGGGTGGAGTTCAGCGCCATCTCTCCGGACAACGCCACCGGCAATTTCGTCAAGATCGCCCAGCGCATCCCGGTGCGTATTACGGTCAACGACGGGCAAAACAACAGCGAACGCCTGCGGCCGGGGATGTCGGTGCAGGTGACTATTGATACCCGTGCGGAGAAACAACCATGATCCGCCCGGTCGCCCTTGCTATCGTTCTGGCGCTGGTCGGCTGTCAATCCGCCGATGTGCAGCGCGCGCAGCCGACCCTGACCATTCCTGCCGCCTGGCGGGCCGACGTTGGCCCGGCCAGCCCGGTGGAGGGCGTATGGTGGCGCAATTTTCATGACAGTACCCTCAATCAGTATGTCGACCAGGCGCTGCGCTATAACAGCGATGTGCTGATCGCCCGCGAGCGGGTGAATGAGTATCAGGCGCGCGCTTACGCCGCCGACAGCAGCCTGTTTCCGTCACTGGACGCCAGCCTCACCGGCACCCGCGCCCGGACGCAGTCCGCCGCCACCGGCCTGCCGATCCACAGCACACTGTATAAGGGCGGCCTGACCGCCAGCTATGATGTCGATATCTGGGGAGCGAACCGCAGCGCGGCCAACGCCGCCGGGGCCAGCCTTGAGGCGCAGAAAGCCGCCGCCGCCGCCGCCAATTTGAGCGTCGCCAGCTCGGTGGCCGTTGGCTACGTCACGCTGCTGTCGCTGGATGAGCAGCTGCGGGTGACCCAGCAGACGCTAACATCAAGGGAAGACGCGTGGCGCCTGGCCAAACGTCAGTTTGAAACCGGGTATACTTCACGCCTTGAGCTGATGCAGGCGGATTCGGAGCTGCGGTCAACGCGGGCGCAGATCCCGCCGCTACAGCACCAGATTGCGCAGCAGGAAAATGCGCTCAGCGTGCTGCTCGGCGATAACCCTGGCGCGGTAAAACGCGGCGAGTTCGCCCAGCTTACCCCGCTGCGTCTGCCGTCGCAGCTGCCGTCCACCTTGCTCAACCGCCGTCCGGACATCGCTCAGGCCGAGCGCCAGCTGGTGGCCGCCGACGCCACGCTGGCCTCGTCGCAGGCGCAGCTGCTGCCCTCTATTAACCTGACCGCTACCGGCAGCCTGCAGGACCGGACGCTGCCGGATCTGCTGGACAACCCGCTGCGGCTGTGGAGTCTTGGCGGCAGTATTCTGGCGCCGCTGCTAAACCGCCAGGCGTTAAATGCCCAGGTGGACGTCTCCATGGCCCAGCGCAACCAGGCGCTCTATAGCTATGAGAAAACGGTGCGCAGCGCGTTCAAAGAGGTCAATGACAGCCTGGACGCCATCAGTCGCTATGGCGAACAGTTATCCGAGCTTCAGGAACAAGAGACCGTTGCCCAGGAAACCTTACGTATTGCACAAAACCGCTACCGTAACGGCTACTCTTCTTATCTGGATGTGCTTGATGCCCAGCGAACGCTGTTCTCCACCCAGCTTAGCGTGGTGCAGGTGAAGAACAACCTGCTGCTGGCGCAGATCGATCTGTACCGGGCGCTGGGAGGCGGCTGGTCTGACTCATCAGGGAGCTAAATGGGGAAGCGTCATATGCAACAACAGTGGTCGGCAGTAGACAATTATTTGATTAAGGCCTTAATTCCCGGCGATCCTGTACTCGATCGGGTACTGGAAAACAACCATCGTGCCGGGCTCCCGGCACACGATGTCGCCGCCAATCAGGGTCAGTTTCTCGCCCTGCTGGTACGGCTAACCCAGGCTAAGCGGATACTGGAGATCGGCACCCTCGGCGGCTATAGCACCATCTGGATGGCGCGCGAGCTTCCTGCAGACGGCCAACTCCTCACCCTGGAGGCCGACGCGCATCATGCCCAGGTGGCGCGGGAGAATCTGCAGCTGGCGGGCGTTGACCAGCGGGTCACGCTACGGGAGGGACCCGCGCTACAGTCCCTGGAGGCGCTTGGCGAATGTCCCGCTTTCGACCTGATCTTCATCGATGCCGATAAGCCGAATAACCCCCATTATCTGCGCTGGGCGCTACGTTATTCCCGCCCAGGAACCTTAATTATTGGCGATAACGTGGTACGCGACGGCGAAGTGGTCAACCCACAGAGCGCCGACGAGCGCGTTCAGGGCGTGCGTCAGTTCATTGAGATGATGGGCGCCGAGCCACGGTTGACGGCAACGGCGCTGCAAACCGTGGGCACTAAAGGCTGGGACGGCTTTACTCTGGCGTGGGTAAACGCTTAAGCGTGGACGCCTGACCAGTAGCCCCGGTAAGCGCAGCGCCACCGGGGACAACCAGCCAGGCTATGGGGTAATTTGCTCCATCGCCTGCAACACTCGCTTGTCCGAGATAGGATACGGGGTGCCCAGCTGCTGGGCGAAGAAGCTGACCCGCAGCTCCTCGATCATCCAGCGGATCTCCCGGACATCGTCGTCCTCACGGCGGTTCGGCGGTAGCTTATTCAGCCACTGCTGCCACGCCTGCTGCACGCTCTCCACCTTAAGCATCTGCGCCCGATCGCGGTGCGGATCGATAGCCATCTTCTCCAGACGCTTTTCAATCGCCTGCAGATAGCGCAGCGTATCGCCAAGACGGCGGAAACCGTTGCCGGTGACAAAGCCGCGATACACCAGACCCGCCATCTGCGCTTTGATATCCGACAGCCCCAGCGCCATGGTCATATCCACCCGGCCTTTCAGCCGTTTGTTGATATTGAACACCGCGGTGAGGATCTGCTCGACCTGTTTAGCGATCTCCACCACCGTGTCGTTGAGCTCGGCTCGCACTTTATCGTGCAGCTGACTAAAGCCCTCTTCCGTCCACACCGGACCGCCCGCCTCGTCAATAAGCTTATCAACGCCGCAGGAGATGCAATCGTCAATCAGATCCAGCACTTTGCCGTACGGGTTAAAGTAGAGCCCAAGCTTGGCTTTATTCGGTAGTTTCTCGTGCAGATACTTAATCGGCGACGGGATGTTGAGCAGCAGCAGGCGACGCAGACCGCGCCACATGGCCTGCTGCTGTTCCTGTGGATTATCAAACAGTTTGATGGCCACGCTGTCGCGCTCGTCCACCAGCGCCGGCCAGGCTTTCACCTTATAGTTACCGCGCTTCTGTTCGTAACTTTCTGCCAGGGTGCCAAAGCTCCAGATATGCAGCCCGCTTTGCTCAATACCGTCATCAGCGACCGCCGACAGCGTCTCCTGCACTTTGCCCTTCAGGGCGTCTTTCAACGCCTGCAGCGAGCGCCCTTCCTGCAGCTTCTTGTTTTTATCATCCACCACCCGGAAGGTGATTTTCAGGTGATCGGGCACCTGATCCCACTGCCAGGCTTCGCGGTCGATGGTCACGCCGGTCATCTTACGCAGCTCGCGCTCCAGCGAATCGAGCAGCGGCAGCTCAAGCGGCGCCGCCCGGCCAAGAAACGCTTCCGCATAGTTGGGAGCCGGGACGAAATTGCGCCGTACCGGCTTCGGCAGCGATTTTATCAGCGCGATAATCAGCTCGCGACGCAGGCCAGGGATCTGCCATTCAAACCCGGCTTCCTCTACCTGGTTGAGCAGCGGCAGCGGAATATGCACCGTCACGCCATCGGCATCGGCGCCAGGTTCAAACTGGTAGCTAAGCCGCAGCTTGAGGTTGCCCTGATGCCAGAAATTCGGGTAGTCCAGTTTACTGACCTGCTCCGCCCCCTCTTTAATCAGCATGCTCTTTTCAAAATTGAGCAAGTCTGGCGTTTCACGGCTGGCCCGCTTCCACCAGCTATCGAAGTGGCGGGCGGAGATGACGTCGTGGCTGATGCGCTGGTCGTAAAACTCGAACATCGTCTCGTCATCCACCAGGATGTCGCGACGGCGCGACTTATGCTCCAGCTCTTCGATTTCCGCCCGCAGCTTCAGGTTTTCGCGGAAGAAGGCGTGCCGCGTCTGCCAGTCGCCCTCTACCAGCGCGTGGCGGATAAATAGCTCACGACACAGCGCCGGGTCGATCTGGCTGTAGTTGACCTTACGCGCGGCGACGATCGGCAGGCCGTAAACGGTAACCTTTTCCGTCGCCATCACCGCGCCCTGCGCCCGCTCCCAGTGCGGCTCACTGTATGAGCGCTTGATCAGGTGCTGCGCTACCGGCTCCACCCACTCCGGCTCAATGCGGGCGGCAATACGCCCCCACAGGCGGCTGGTCTCGACCAGCTCCGCAACCATCGTCCACTTCGGCGGCTTCTTGAATAGACCGGAGCCGGGGAAGATAGAGAACCGCGCATTACGGGCGCCGGTATACTCCTGTTTATCGGCATCCTTCATGCCGATGTGCGACAGCAGACCGGTCAGCAGCGCAGTATGGATCTCGCGATATTCCGCCGGCTCACTGTTGATCGGCAGGCCAAGCTCTTTCACCACCTGGCGCAGCTGGGTGTAGATGTCCTGCCACTCGCGCACGCGCAGATAGTTAAGAAAATCGACCCGGCACTGGCGGCGGAACTGATTCGACGACAGAGCCTTCTGCTGCTCGCCGAGGTAGTTCCACAGATTGACGAAGGCGAGGAAATCGGACTCTTTATCGTGGAAGCGGCGATGTTTTTCGTCAGAGGCCTGCTGTTTGTCCATCGGCCGCTCGCGCGGGTCCTGGATCGACAGCGCGGAGGTGATGATCATCGCTTCCCGCACGCAGCCGTGCTTCTGCGCCTCCAGCACCATGCGCGCCAGACGCGGATCCACCGGTAGCTGGCTGAGCTGGCGGCCCAGCGGGGTTAGCTTATAAGCCGTTGCCTGCGCATCGGTGGTGATGGCGCCCAGCTCTTCCAGCAGGCGTACGCCGTCCTGGATATTGCGCTTATCCGGCGCTTCGACAAACGGGAAGGCGGCGATATCGCCTAAGCCCAGGGCGGTCATCTGCAGGATGACCGACGCCAGGTTGGTGCGCAGAATCTCCGGGTCGGTAAATTCCGGGCGCGACAGGAAATCGTCTTCTGAATAAAGACGAATACAGATCCCTTCCGAAACGCGGCCGCAGCGGCCCTTACGCTGGTTGGCGGACGCCTGGGAAACCGGCTCGATCGGCAGGCGCTGCACCTTGGTGCGGTAGCTGTAACGGCTGATACGCGCAGTACCGGGATCGATAACGTACTTAATGCCCGGCACGGTCAGCGAGGTTTCCGCCACGTTGGTCGCCAGCACGATGCGCCGCCCGCTGTGCGGCTGGAAGACGCGGTTCTGCTCGCTGTTGGACAGGCGGGCGTACAGCGGCAGCACTTCGGTATGGCGCAGATCCAGCTTATTCAGCGCATCGGCGGTATCGCGAATTTCCCGCTCACCGCTCATAAAGATCAGAATATCGCCGGGCCCTTCGCGCCCCAGTTCGTCAACCGCATCAAAGATCGCCTGTAACTGATCGCGCTCGGTATCGTCCGCCTCTTCCACTATCGGCCGATAGCGCACTTCCACCGGGTAAGTCCGCCCGGAGACTTCGATAATCGGCGCATTATTGAAATGCTTTGAGAAACGTTCCGGGTCGATGGTCGCCGAGGTAATGATGATTTTCAGGTCCGGGCGGCGCGGCAGGAGCTCTTTCAGATAGCCGAGCAGAAAGTCAATATTCAGGCTGCGCTCGTGCGCCTCATCGATAATGATGGTGTCGTACTGCATCAATAGACGATCCTGCTGGATCTCCGCCAGAAGGATACCGTCGGTCATCAGCTTAACCATGGTGTTTTCGCTGACGTGGTCGCTGAAGCGGACTTTATAGCCGATGCAGCCGCCCGGCTCGCTCTGCAGCTCTTCGGCAATACGATTGGCGACGGTCCGCGCCGCCAGGCGACGCGGCTGGGTATGGCCGATGAGTCCTTTCAGCCCGCGCCCCAGCTCCATGCAGATTTTTGGCAGCTGGGTGGTTTTACCCGAACCGGTCTCCCCGGCGACGATCACCACCTGGTGGTCGCGCACCGCCTCGAGAATCTCTTGTTTTTTCTGGCTAACCGGCAGGTTTTCCGGATAGGTGATGGCCGGACGCGCCGCTTCGCGCAGCAGGACTTTACCGGCTGCCTGGCTTATCTCCAGCGCCATCTCCTGCAGAATGGCCTGTTGCGATTCAGGATTTTTAACCTTCTTCACGCCGTGTAGACGGCGGGCAAAGCGCGTTTTGTCGCGCAGCATCAGGCCGTCGAGCTGTTGATAAAGCTGGGGGAAGGTGATTTTTTGTTGTTCTGTCATAGCGTTATCGGGCAGAGCTCTGCCGGGAAAATCTCTTTTGAAGTATTGCCTTAGAGTACCACATCTGTGTCATTCGTGCCTTGTTCAAAAAATCTGAACATAGGATTCGATATATTGCGCTATCTCTGTGGCGCGATTGTGAATACAGTGTCAACAAGCACCAGGGCATTGACCCGTCAATCACATTAAAAAAAGGAAACACCCATGAGCAAAGTATTAGTTCTGAAATCCAGTATTCTGGCAGGGTACTCACAATCTGGTCAACTTTCCGACTATTTTGTTGAACAATGGCAGGAAAAACACCCTGGCGATGAGATCACCGTGCGTGACCTGGCCGCCAATCCGATCCCGGTTCTGGATGGCGAACTGGTTGGCGCCCTGCGTCCGAGCGACGCGCCGCTGACTCCGCGTCAGCAGGAAGCGCTGGCCCTTTCCGACGAGCTGATCGCCGAACTGAAAGGCAACGATGTGATTGTTATCGCTGCGCCGATGTACAACTTCAACATCCCGACGCAGTTGAAAAACTATTTCGACCTGGTGGCTCGCGCCGGCGTCACCTTCCGCTACACCGAGAAAGGGCCGGAAGGTCTGGTAACCGGTAAACGCGCGGTCGTCGTTACCAGCCGCGGCGGTATCCATAAAGATACTCCGACCGACCTGGTCACCCCGTACCTGTCCACCTTCCTCGGCTTCATCGGCATCACCGACGTGAACTTTGTGTTCGCCGAAGGTATCGCTTACGGTCCGGAAGTCGCGGCCAAAGCGCAGTCTGACGCGAAAGCGGCCATCGACAGCGTGGTTGCAGCCTAATATTTCACTCCTCTCGCTTCCTGCGGGAGGAGAGTTTTACTTTTTCTCGTAGCGTAAATACCCCACCACGCCTCCGCCGCCATCCTTTGGATGATTCACGCCGTCGTTGACCTCCACGCAAGGAAAATCGAAAGGCGAAACGCCATCAATGCAGGCCACATTTACCCCATACTGCTGCGGGTTTGATCGCCGTTGATGAAAGGTGTAGATCCCGCATACCGAGCAGAAGAAGTGCACGGCTTCCCCCGTATTAAAGCGATACTCTGTGAGCTTATCCCTTCCGCGTACCACCTCTATTCCTGAACGCGGCGAAGAGACCGCGACCGCCCCACGCATTCGACAATATGAACAGTTACAGCGACGAACGGTGTTGAAGCCATCGCTGAGCTCAACGGTAAATGCCACCGCACCGCAGTGACAATGAGCGGATAATTTCTCTGCCATTATAGTTACCCCTCAGGTTTAGGATTTTGGCCGCAGGTTTTCGTCAAATTCCAGACGCTTGCGCCCGGCCTCCATCTCTTTTAATGGCTCCACCTGATGCAGCGTCTGCTTACAACGTTCGACCAGCACCTGGTATTCACGGGTACCGTGTTTTTTCCACTCCAGCTCCTGTTCGCTCAGGGTGCGAATCGCTTTTGCCGGGCTGCCGAGGATCAAATGGTTAGCAGGCATTTCCGCTTTCGCTTTTACGAAGGCGGAAGCGCCGACAATACTATTTTCGCCAATTACCGCCCCGTCGATAATCACCGCGCTCATTCCCACCAGCGCGTTGCGGCCAATCACACAGCCGTGCAGGATTGCGCCGTGGCCGATGTGGCCGTCCTCTTCCACCACGGTATCCTGGCCGGGGAAGCCGTGCATGACGCAGTTATCCTGAATATTGGCTCCGTCTTTTACTACAATACGACCGAAGTCGCCGCGCAGGCTGGCATTAGGCCCAACATAGACCCCTTTTCCCAGGATCACGTCGCCAATGAGTACCGCCGTCGGATGAACATAGCTCTCATCCGGCACCACTGGCGTCAGCCCATCAATCTGATAAATCGGCATGCAACCTCCTTAGACGCCCGGCAAACCGCCAAAGCGTTGAAAATAAAGCGGACCCGGGGCGGGAAGCTCGCCAACTGAGCTTTCGCCTTTTTCGCCGACGAAGGCCAGCGCGCCTGGCGTCACGCGTTGATAAATATTGATGCACAGCTGCCGCGCGGTTTGCCCGGCCCAATGCGCCGGCAGGAGCTCTTCCGGCAGCAGCGGGTCTTTAAGCACCACACGGCGATAGAAATGGATAAGGAGCAGTTGGATCTGGAAACAGCGCTCCGGCGTCAACTCTGACGGCTCGCTGTCGCGCAGCAGCGGCAGTAACGGCCGGAACAATGCGATAAACGCCTCGTACATCTCATTTTGTTCGGTGAGATGCCAGCACTCCTCTACGCGGTCGCGCAGCGCCGCCCTTGAGAGCGCCAGCGGCGAATGGGCTTCAAAACAGATGACGTTTTCGGCAACGCCCGCTTCATGTAGCAGCGATTGGACATCGGCCAGTTTTTGCGACGGCGAGGCCAGCAGGCTCGGCGCCAGCGCGCCAAATCCCTGCCATAACAGTTGCTTTTTGACTTCCGCCAGAACCGTTTTTTCTAACCCTTCCGACAATAGCAGCAGCCAGGTTCCGTCCCATTCCGGGGCGTTCGCCCGATAAATTTTATGTTCCGCGCGCCGGGTCAGACGTAGCCCTTTATCGCTCAGGCGATAGAAGCTACGCCGGCCGATACGCACGACATCGAGCCACTCTTCTTTATTGAGACGGAATAGCGCAGTGCGGACAAAGCGCTCGCCAAATCCTAATCCTTCCAGCAGCGCCGCGACGCTACCCAGCCACACTTCCCCACCGCGTTGTAATAAGGCGTCACCATACAGCGAGGCAATCAATGACGTACCGCTGATCGGCATCGCCGTCACCGCTTGTTGAATAAAGGCGTCGAGTTTACTCATCTGATTCATTCTGTTGTTATATTTTTCCTTTATGAATCATAGCACAGGAAAACCCCGGCTTATGGCGTAAAGGCCTCAGCCGGGTTACCGGGGAGAGAATTAACCGCTGACCACCGCTTTACGCAGGTCGAATACCCGACAGGCTTTCCCTTCAGAGCGAGGAATGCTGCCGCAGTTGACGATAGTAATATCGGTGGAGATCCCGACCATCGACTTAATACGGTGACGCAACTGATGACAAATCTGGCAGCGTTGTTCATGACTTAACGCCAGCCCGCTCTCTTTCAGCTCAACGCGTACCGCCAGCGAATCAAGATGACCGCGGCGATTGACCTCTAACTGATAGTGCGGCGCCAGGTGTTCAAACTTGAGGATCTCCTCTTCCAGCTGTGATGGGAAGACGTTAACCCCGCGGATAATCAGCATATCGTCGCTGCGTCCACTGATGCGATCCATGCGGCGCATGGTCCGCGCGGTTCCCGGCAGCAAGCGAGTCAGATCGCGGGTACGATAGCGGATCACCGGCAGCGCCTCTTTGGTCAACGTGGTAAACAGCAGTTCGCCATGCTCGCCATCTTCCAGCGGCGTACCGTCGTCCGGGTTGACGATTTCCGGGAAGAAGTGGTCTTCCCAGATGGTCGGGCCGTCAACGGTTTCCAGGCACTCCATTGCCACCCCAGGCCCCATCACCTCTGACAGACCGTAAATATCCAGTGCGGTGATACCCAGGCGGCGCTCGATTTCCGCGCGCATCGCCAGCGTCCACGGCTCAGCGCCAAAGACGCCGACCCGCAATGAACAGCCGCGGGCATCGCCGCCCATCTGGCGCTCCAGCTCTTCGATCAGATTCAGACAATAAGACGGCGTCACCATGATCATATCCGGCTGGAAGTCGCGGATCAGCTGCGCCTGTTTTTCGGTCTGTCCGCCGGACATCGGGATCACCGTCGCGCCTAAACGCTCCGCGCCGTAGTGCGCGCCAAGGCCGCCGGTAAACAGGCCGTAGCCGTAGGCGACGTGAATTTTATCTTTTGCTGAACCACCGGCCGCGCGCAGCGAACGGGCGACAATATTGGCCCAGTTATCAATATCGTTTTGCGTATATCCCACCACCGTCGGTTTGCCGGTGGTGCCGGAAGAGGCGTGAATGCGCACTACCTGCTCCATCGGCACCGCAAAGGTATCGAAGGGATAGTTGTCGCGCAGATCTTGTTTAGTGGTACAGGGGAATTTTTTCAGATCGTTTAATTCCCGAAAGTCGTCAGGGTGTACGCCGGCGGCGTCGAATTTGCGGCGATACATCGGCACATTTTCATACGCATGCTTCAGCGTCCATTTCAGGCGCTGGGTTTGCAGAGCCTGCAGTTCATCTCGCGATGCGGTTTCAATCGGATCTAATTTTGTAGTAGTTATCATTGTAGGGTACTCGCAGGTAAATTAGCTCACACTCGCTCGAGGATCATGGCAATGCCCTGACCCACGCCAATACACATCGTACACAGCGCATAACGCCCGCCCCGGCGTTGCAGCTCAAGGCTGGCGCTCAGCGCCAGTCGCGCGCCGCTCATGCCCAGCGGATGACCTAACGCGATGGCGCCGCCGTTGGGATTCACGTGCGCCGCATCATCCGGCACGCCGAGTTGTCTGAGCACCCCCAGCGCCTGCGCGGCGAAGGCCTCATTCAGCTCTATCAGATCCATATCGTTAATATTGAGTCCGGCTCGCTCCAGCACTTTACGCACCGCCGGTACCGGCCCCAGTCCCATCAGGCGCGGTTCGACACCCGCCGTCGCCATCGCCACGATACGCGCGCGCGGCGTGAGCCCCTGGATAGCGGCCTGCTGTTCGCTGGCGATGATCAGCGCCGCGGCGCCATCGTTGACGCCGGAAGCATTGCCCGCAGTAATGACGCCGCCCTGGCGGAACGGCGCATTCAGTTTCGCCAGCTGCTCAAGCGTGGTTTCCGGGCGCGGATGCTCGTCCTCGCGCACGTCGCTAACCGCCCCTTTCCGGCCGACAATCTGCACCGGCACAATCTCCTGCGCCAGAATGCCGTCGCGCTGGGCCTGCGCCGTGCGCTGCTGGCTGCGCCAGGCGAAAGCGTCCTGATCGGCCCGGCTGATATTTAACAATTCAGCTACATTCTCGGCCGTTTCCGGCATGCTGTCAGTTCCGAAGTGTTGCGCCATGAGCGGGTTCACAAAACGCCAGCCAATCGTGGTATCAAAGAGTTCCGCCTGACGCTGGTACGGCGCGCTGGCTTTTCCCATCACGAAAGGCGCACGCGACATCGATTCCACGCCGCCGGCAATCAGCAGATCGGCATCGCCGGCTTTGATCGCCCTGGCGGCAAAGCCGATGGCATCCAGACCCGATCCGCACAGGCGGTTAATCGTGGTGCCCGGCACGGTATGCGGGTAACCTGCCAACAGCGTCGCCATGTGCGCCACGTTGCGGTTATCTTCCCCGGCCTGATTCGCACAGCCGAAAATCACATCATCAATTGCTGCCGGGTCGAGCCCGGGATTACGACTCAGGAGCTCACGCAGCGGGATCGCCGCCAGGTCGTCGGCGCGCACACTGGCCAGCGCGCCGCCGTAGCGGCCAATCGGCGTACGGATCCCGTCACAAATAAAGGCGTCGCGCATTACACTTCTCCCGTGATTGTGCCGCCGATACGGTGCGATTTGCCGCGGAACAGGGCCACAATCTTTTGCTGTTGATTAACAATTTCGATGTCGTAGACGCCGGTCAGCTTGCCCTGCTGTTTGACTCTTGCGGTGGCGACCAGCCGGTCGCCGGCAAACGCCGGACGAAGAAAATCAATGCTTGCCGCCGAGGCCACCGCCGCCAGCCCCTGGCTGTTACAGGCGTAGGCGAAAGCGGTATCGGCAAGCGTAAATAGCTGACCACCGTGACAGGTTTGATGGCCGTTAAGCATGTCCGCCGAGACGGTCATACTCATCTGCGCAAAACCGTCGTCCATTTCGATAAGTTCGATCCCCATCTTTCTGGCGCAGGTATCTTTTTCGTACATCACGCGCGCGTTGCGCCACGGATCATTGCTCATGGTGCTTCTCCATCAGCGCCTTCTGGCGCAGCAGGGAACTGGGGCGATAGCGCTCCTCGCCATAATGGTGTTGCAGGTTCTCCAGCAGTTGCAGCACCCGCCGCCAGCCAAGGCGTTCTCCCCATGCCAGCGGGCCATGCGGATAGTTGACGCCAAGGCGCATCGCGGTATCGACATCCTGCGGGCTGGCGACGCCTTTTTGTACCGCATCCAGCGCTTCGTTAATCAGCATCGCCACCGTGCGCCACACCAGCAGGCCGGGATAATCGACAATACGCAGCACTTTCTTGCCCTGCTGTTGGAAGTAATGCACGGCCTTATCAGTGGCCGCAGGCGCGTTGGTTGCCGCTGCGGCCAGCACCACCGTATCGCTGGCGCACAGGTCATACACCACCACCGGGCGGTGATGCTTAATACTCAGCGCCAGGGCGGTCTCGCCTTCGGTCTCCAGCAGCAAGACATCGTCTAATTCAGTGACATTGTCACTTCTGACGGTAACGGATTCAGCACCCATCATTACCGGCGGCAGCGCCGCGTCCGGCAGTGTCTCAGCGGGCCAGCGATAGACGCCGTGGCCGCTCTTTTTACCTAGCCGCCCGGCCAGCGCCAGCTCTTGCTGGAGGAGCGATGGCAGGTAGCGGCGGTCCTGCCAGAAGGCGTTAAACACCGAACAGGTCACGGCGAAGTTGACGTCCTGGCCAATCAGGTCCGTCAACGCCAGCGGTCCCATCGGAAAACCGCCGCCGTCACGCAAAGCGGCATCGATAACCTCCGGGGCGGCGACCTGCTCTTCCAGCGCCCGCCAGGCCTCAGCGTAGAACGGACGCGCTACGCGGTTAACGATAAAACCGGGCGTTGAGCGGCAGCGCACCGGCTGTTTCCCCCAGCCGCTTACGCACTGGCACAGCTGCTCCACCACTTCTGTGGAGGTCGCAAGACCACTCACCACCTCGACCAGCTTCATCACCGGCGCCGGATTAAAAAAGTGCAGTCCGGCCACCCGCTCCGGGTTTTTGACCCCGGCGGCGATAGCGGTAATCGAAATAGACGAGGTATTACTGGTCAACAGCGTTGACGGCGCGCAGATCGCCGCCAGCTGCGTGAACAGCGCCGTTTTGACCTCCAACCGTTCAGAGGCCGCTTCGATCACTAAATCCGCGTCGGCAAGTGCGGCTAAATCGTGGGCCGGATGCAGGCGCGCCAGCAGCGCATCGGCCTGCTCTGACGCCAGTTTGCCCCGCGCAACGCGTGACGCCAGACGCCCGGCGATACCCTCTATCGCCAGGTCTACAGCCTTAGGGTTAATATCAAAAATACGCACCGGATGCCCGGCGGCGGCAGCCACTTCGGCGATGCCGGCCCCCATGGTGCCGCTGCCGATCACCGCCACGGTGGCTAAGGATGTCGTCATCATCTATTTCCCGCTGAACTGTGGTGGCCGTTTGGCCAGAAACGCGCTGACCCCTTCGCGGTAATCATCGCTGCGCCCGGCCAGACGCTGATAATCGCGCTCCAGGTCCAGCTGCGCGTCGAGACTGTTGGTTTCAGAGGCCAGCAGCGCCTTTTTAATCAGCCCAAGACCAAACGTCGGTTGCGCCGCCAGATGGCGCGCCAGTTGCAGACTGGTATCCGCCAGTTCTGAATCGTCCACCAGTTGCCAGATAATCCCCCACTGCGCGGCCTGTTCCGCGCTAAGGCTGTCGCCCAGCAGCGCCAGCCCCATCGCGCGCGCACGGCCGGCCACCCGCGGCAGGAACCAGCTGCCGCCGCAGTCCGGCACCAGGCCGAGCTTGCTGAACGCCATCACAAATTTGGCCGAACGCGCGGCCAGCACGATATCGCAGCCCAGCGCCAGGGTAGCGCCCGCGCCGGCGGCCACGCCGTTAACCGCGCAGATGACCGGTTTCGGCAGCGCCGCCAGACGGCGCACTAACGGGTTGTAAAAGCGTTCTACCGACATGCCAAGATCCGGCGGCGGGCCGCTGGGGTCGACATTGCGGTCGTTCAAATCCTGGCCGGCGCAAAAACCGCGGCCGGCGCCGGTTATCAGCAGGCAGCGCACGCCATCATCGCGCTCGGCCTGCTTCAGACATTCCGCCAGCTGGTGATGCATCAGGTCGTTAAAACTGTTAAGGCGGTCCGGGCGATTGAGGGTAATGGTCATGACGCCCTGTTCCACTGCGCTGAGAATGAAAGCTTCCACGATTAGCGTCCTTTAAATTCCGGGGTACGTTTTTGTAAGAAGGCGTCGATGCCTTCGCGGCGGTCCTCGGTGGCGCTCAGCAGGCTAAACAGCTGGCGCTCCTGTTGCAGACCGGCCTGCAGGCTGACTTCCTGCGCCAGGCGCAGCGACTGTTTTGCCGCCCGTAGCGCCAGCGGCGAATGGCGGGCAATGGTGGTTGCCAGCTGCAGGGCATACTCATCGGTTAACGCCGCCGGATGGATATCACTGACCAGCCCGGCCTGCTGCGCCTGGCGGGCGTCAATACTCTCGCCGCTCAGCACCATCCGGCTGGCCAGCGCCTTGCCAACGCTGCGGATCAGCCGCTGGGTGCCGCCCGCGCCCGGCATTATGCCGAGGGTAATTTCCGGCAGGCCAAAGCGGGCATTGTCCCCGGCGACAATCAGGTCGCACAGCAGGGCCAGCTCGCAGCCGGCGCCGAGGGCGTAGCCGTTGACCGAGGCGATGAGCGGCTTAGTAAAAGCATCGATTCGCGCCCATAACCGTGGGCGAATATCATCCAGGGTGGCAGGAAGATCTTTTTCCGCCATTTCATTGAGGTCAGCCCCGGCGGCGAAAAAACGCGCGTTACCGCGAATAACGCAGACGCCGACGCTGTCATCAACTGCCGCCGCCTCCAGCGCCTCGGCAATCTGGGTTAATAAGGCATTGTTCAGCGCGTTGCGGGCCTGCGGGCGGTTCAGCGTCAACTGAAGCACCCGGCCATGACGGTGGATCAGCAGGTCACTCATGCCATCCCCCGTGCGTCAAAGTCGACCACCACATCGCCGCTGGTCGGCAATGACTGGCAGCTCAGCACGTAGCCCGCCGCCAGCTCATCCGCTTCCAGGCTGTAATTGGCGGCCATCGCCACTTCACCGCGTAGCACTTTGCATTTACAGGTGGCGCATACCCCGCCCTTACAGGCGAACGGCAGATCGGCGCCCTGACGCAATGCGGCATCCAGGATGCTGTCGTCTTCGGCGCTGAGGGCGATAAGCCGATCGCGCCCGTCCTGGCGGATGGTCACCGTGCGCCCTTCCGCCTGCACTCCAGCGGCCCGCTTCACATTGCCGCCTGGGGTATTAAAGCGTTCGAGAAGAATCGATTTCTCCGCTACGCCAAGTTCACGTAACGTCGCTTCCGCCTCGTCCATCATCGCCGCCGGCCCGCAGATAAAGGCCTCGTCAAAACGGCTGAAATCCAGCAGATGGTCAGCGAGCTGGCGCAGTTTGTCGCCGTCAATGCGCCCCTGTAGCAGATCGCTGTCCATCGACTCCTGGCTAAACAGGTGGATCACCTGCAGGCGCTGCGGATAGCGGTCTTTTAAATCGGCCAGCGCCTGGCGGAACATCATGCTATGGCTGCTGCGGTTGCCGTAGATCAGCGTAAAGCGGCTTTGCGGCTCGGTCGCCAGCGTCGCGCTCATGATCGCCATCATCGGCGTGATCCCGGAGCCGGCGGCAATCGCCAGATATTCTCCCTGCCGTTCGGCCTGCGGTTGATAACCGAAATGCCCCTGCGGCACCATCACCTCCAGCTCCATACCCTGCTGGATATCGTGCTGGGCGTAGCGCGAGAAGCGCCCGCCGTCGATAGCTTTGACCGCGACGCTAATTTCGCCTGGCGTGCGGCTGTGACAAATGGAGTAACAACGGCGCAGTTCTTCGCCGCCCAGACGGGCTTTTAGCGTCAGATGCTGGCCCGGGCGAAAACAGTATTCCGCCTGCAGGGCTTGCGGGATCGCAAAAGTGATGGTCACCGCATCGCGGGTTTCCGGCTCGACTCTCGCCACCTTAAGCGAATGGAACGTCGTCATGGCAACCTCAAATACATTTAAAGTAATCAAAAGGTTCCCGGCAGCTGTCGCAGCGATAGAGCGCTTTGCAGGCCGTGGAACCGAATTCGCTAATCAGCGAGGTATGGGTGCTGCCGCAGCGCGGACAGCTCACCTCAGCAGGCATATCCGCATGGCAGGCGTGCACCTGGGGCGGGCTGATGCCGTACTGGCGCAGGCGCTCGCGGGCATCCTGACTCATCCAGTCGGTGGTCCACGGCGGATCCAGCTGCAGGACGATATGTACCGGCTGAAAGCCATGCTCGTTCATGACCGTGCGGATCTCCCCCAGCAGATGCTCCGTCGCCGGACAGCCCGAATAGGTCGGGGTAAAGCCAATCACCCAGCCGTCGCCGTGGCGCGCGACGCTGCGCACCATACCAAGGTCGGTGATGGTGAGTACTGGCACTTCCGGATCCGGGATCGCGCTTAATAATCCCCAGATGGTGCGAACCTCTGCAGGAGCGATATCGGCAAGACGTTGCATAGTCACCTCACTTACCACTGCAGTCCGGGATGCGAACGCTGCAGATACTGCATCTCCGCCAGCAGCGGGCCGAGATGTTCACTGTGCAGCCCCTGTTTGCCGCCGCTGCGGAAGGCCGCTTCCTGCGGGATCTGTAAGCCGGAGTCGAGAAGCGCCGTGTGTACCGCGCTTTGCCATTCGGCCTGCAGTTCACGCGGATCAACCGCAATGCCCTGCTCAACCAGGCTGAGCTCCACTTCATCAGCCAGGAACAGTTCGCCGGTGAAGCGCCACAGATTGTCGACCGCTTGCTGCATTTTGCGATTTGATAATTCGGTGCCGTTACCGAGACGCTCCAGCCAGCCGCGGCTAAAGCGCTGGTGGTAACGCACCTCTTTTAGCCCTTTAGCGGCAATGGCCGCCAGCTGCGTATCGCGGCTGTTCACCAGCCGGCTGAACAGGGCGACATGCCAGACGTCGATAAAGAACTGGCGGGCGATAGTGTCGGCAAAATTGCCGTTTGGCTGCTCCACCAGCAGCAGGTTGCTGTACTGACGCTCATCGCGGCCAAAAGCCAGCGTATCTTCGTCGCCGCAGCCGTTAAGCTCGGCGGCATAGCTTAAAAAATTGCGCGCCTGGCCGAGCAGGTCGAGGCCGATGTTGGCCAGCGCAAGATCGATCTCGAGCTCGGGAGCATGGCCGCACCAGGCGCCTAAACGCTGGGCCAGAACCAGACCATTGTCGCCAAGCCGCAGGGCGTAGGTGGCTACGGGGTTAGGGTTATTCATCGCCGCCTCACATATGTTCCATGCCGTCCGGCACGGTATAGAAAGTCGGATGACGGTAGACTTTGCTTTCCGCCGGGTCGAAGAATTCGCCGCGATCTTCCGGCTGCGAAGCAACGATTTCGCTGGCCTTCACCACCCAAATTGAGCAGCCTTCGCTGCGGCGGGTGTAGGCATCGCGGGCATTCTCCAACGCCATTTGATCATCGGCAGCGTGCAGACTGCCGACGTGACGATGGGATAACCCCTGTTTGCTGCGAACGAACACTTCATATAACGGCCAGTAAACTTTGCTCATGTTGTCTCTCCTCATGCCGCGCTGCGGGCCTGCAGTTTTTGCGCATGGGCCAGCGCGGCTTCGCGCACCCATTCGCCCTCTTCCCAGGCCTTACGCTTGGCGGCCAGCCGCTCGTGATTGCAAATGCCACGGCCGCTAATCACCTCGTTAAATTCCTGCCAGTCGATTTCGCCAAAGCGGTAGTGGCCGCTGGCTTCATCAAACTGCAAATCCGGGTCCGGTACGGTCATACCGAGGATCTCTACCTGCGGCACGGTGTTATCGACGAAGCGCTGACGTAGCTCGTCGTTGGAGTGCAGTTTGATTTTCCACGCCATGCTGCGGGCGCTGTTCGGCGAGTTGTCATCGTTAGGGCCAAACATCATCAGTGCCGGCCACCAGAAGCGGTTAATAGCGTCCTGCAGCATCTGCCGCTGCGCGTCATTGCCCTGCGCCAGCGCCATGCAGGCTTCAAATCCCTGGCGCTGGTGAAAACTCTCTTCTTTGCAGATTTTGACCATCGCCCGGGCATAGGGGCCGTAGGAGGTCCGGCACAGCGCCACCTGGTTGACGATGGCCGCGCCATCGACCAGCCAGCCGATCACGCCGATATCCGCCCAGCTCAGGGTCGGGTAGTTAAAAATGGAGGAGTACTTCATCTGCCCGTCGAGCATTTTCTGATACAGGTCTTCCCGGGCGCAGCCCAGCGTTTCCGCGGCGCTATAGAGATACAGCCCGTGTCCGGCCTCATCCTGTACCTTAGCCAACAGAATCGCTTTACGGCGCAGCGTCGGCGCGCGGGTGATCCAGTTGCCTTCCGGCAGCATGCCGACAATTTCCGAGTGCGCGTGCTGACCTATCTGACGAATCAAGGTCTTACGGTAGGCATCCGGCATCCAGTCCCGCGGTTCGATGGCCGTTTCCTGCGCGATGCGCTGGTCAAAGCGTTGTTCTTCTGTCACGTCATCACCTTTATGATTCCGATATTCACAACAAAAACATTTATGTGAATCATTTTGTTTATTGAAGGTTACATATTAGTTAAATAAAACCACAAATTTTGTTTGTTCTTTTTGTGATAATCTCCGCAAAACCTTTTGTAAACCACAATCAATACAGTAAGTTAAGCATAAGGCGTAACGCCATTGCGATCACAATGTTAATAATTTATTAAATACGGGCTTGCATTTTATGATTCATAAAAGAACTATTTATAGATATCACACGTAACACATTTGGAGATTTGCGATGCAGCAGTTAGCCAGCTACTTATCCGGCGCCTGGCAGACCGGCCGGGGCCGCGCCCGTACTATCCATCACGCCATCACCGGCGCGCCGCTTTGGGAGGTGACCAGTGAAGGCCTGGATATGGCGCAGGCGCGCCGCTTCGCGATTGAGCGCGGTGGTAAAGCCCTGCAGGCGATGACCTTTATTGAACGCAGCGCGATGCTGAAAGCGGTGGCGAAACACTTGCTGGAGCAGAAAGACCAGTTCTACGCCATCTCCGCGCAAACCGGCGCCACTCGCGCCGACAGTTGGGTGGATATTGAAGGCGGTATCGGTACCCTTTTCACCTATGCCGGGCTCGGTAGTCGAGAATTACCGGACGATATCCTGTGGCCGGAAGACGAGCTCATCCCGCTCTCCAAACAGGGCGGTTTTGCCGCGCGTCATGTGCTGACATCAAAATCAGGCGTCGCCGTCCATATCAACGCCTTCAACTTCCCCTGCTGGGGAATGCTGGAAAAACTGGCGCCCACGTGGCTTGCCGGTATGCCGGCGATCATTAAACCGGCAACCGCTACCGCCCAGCTCACCCAGGCAATGGTGAAAGCGATTGTCGACAGCGGCCTGGTGCCGGAGGGCGCCATCAGCCTGATTTGCGGCGGCGCGGGCGATCTGCTCGACCACCTCGATAGCCAGGACGTGGTGACCTTTACCGGGTCAGCCGCCACCGGCCAGCAGCTACGGGCGCACCCTAACCTGGTAGCCAAATCCATTCCCTTTACCATGGAAGCAGATTCACTCAACTGCTGCGTGTTAGGCGAAGACGTCACTCCGGAGCAACCGGAATTCGCGCTGTTTATTCGGGAAGTGGTCCGCGAGATGACGGCGAAAGCCGGGCAAAAATGTACCGCTATCCGCAGAATCATTGTGCCACTGGCTCAGATTAATGCGGTTAGCGATGCACTGATCTCCCGCCTGCATAAAGTAACCGTCGGTGACCCTGCGCAGGAGGGCGTTAAGATGGGGGCCCTGGTTAATAGCGAACAGCGTCAGGACGTACAGGAGAGCGTCAATAAGCTGATAGCCGCTGGCTGCGAAGTACTGCTCGGTGGAGAGGCGGATCTCGGCGCGGCCGGCGCATTTTTCCCGCCGACCCTGTTGTACTGCTCACAGCCGGATGAAACGCCAGCGGTTCACGCCATTGAAGCTTTTGGTCCGGTGGCGACGCTGATGCCGTATCGTGACCGCCAGCATGCGCTGACGCTGGCGCGCGCCGGCGGCGGCAGTCTGGCGGGGACGCTGGTCACCGCCAGCGGCGAGCTGGCGCGCGAGTTTATCCTCGGCGCCGCCCGCGCCCATGGCCGTATTCAGATACTGAACGAGGCGTCCTCGGTCGAGTCAACCGGCCACGGTTCGCCGCTGCCGCAGCTGGTGCACGGCGGCCCCGGCCGCGCTGGCGGCGGAGAAGAGCTTGGCGGGCTGCGTTCGGTGAAACACTATATGCAGCGTACCGCGGTCCAGGGCAGCCCAACGATGCTGGCGACCATCGGTCAACAGTGGGTGCGCGGCGCCCAGGTGAACGAAGACCGTATTCACCCGTTCCGCAAATATTTCGAAGAGATTCAGCCTGGCGACAGCTTATTAACCCCGCGCCGAACCCTGACCGAAGCGGATATCGTTAACTTCGCCTGTCTGAGCGGCGATCATTTCTACGCGCACATGGACAAAATCGCCGCCGCCGAGTCGATTTTTGGCGAGCGGGTGGTCCACGGCTATTTCCTGATCTCCGCCGCGGCCGGGCTGTTCGTCGATGCCGGCGTCGGGCCGGTTATCGCCAACTACGGCATGGAAAACCTGCGCTTTATTGAGCCGGTCAAACCGGGAGACACCATTCAGGTTCGCCTGACCTGTAAGCGGAAAACGGTCAAACGTCAGCGCAGCGCCGATGAGAAAGCCACCGGCGTGGTGGAATGGGCTGTCGAGATTTTCAACCAGCACCAGCAGGCGGTGGCGCTGTATTCCATTCTTACCCTGGTGGCGCGCCAGCAGGGAGACTTCCCGGCGTAGTCAACACGCACCACCCACGCGCTTAATGCCTCTACGGAGGCATTTTTTACGTCCGTCTGGCAAAACTGACAAACAAGCTGGCAAAAGCAAACAAACGTTCCCGGGCGGCAGACTGCTAGGGTAAGCGTAACAAAGCCGACATTCGCAGCGGCAACAACAACACAACAATAAGATGAGGTCACAATGGCAAACGGCTTGATGTTTTCCCCTCGTAAAACCGCGCTGGCGCTGGCTGTCGCGGTGGTTTGCGCCTGGCAATCACCGGTCTTCGCTCACGGTAGCGAAGCGCACATGGTGCCGTTGGATAAAACGCTGCAGGCGTTCGGCGCCGATGTGCAGTGGGATGACTACGCGCAAATGTTCACCCTGATAAAAGACGGCGCTTACGTCAAAGTAAAACCCGGCGCCAAAACGGCGATCGTCAACGGTAAACCCCTTGATCTACCGGTGCCCGTGGTAATGAAGGAAGGTAAAGCCTGGGTTTCCGATACCTTTATCAACGATGTGTTCCAGTCCGGTCTCGATCAGACCTTCCAGGTGGAAAAGCGCCCGCACCCGTTAAACTCGCTCTCGGCGGCGGAAATCAGTGAAGCAGTGACCATTGTCAAAGCCGCGCCGGAGTTTCAGCCGAATACCCGCTTTACTGAGATTTCCTTACACGAGCCGGACAAGGCGGCGGTATGGGCCTTTGCCCTGCAGGGAACGCCGGTCGATGCTCCCCGCACTGCCGATGTGGTGATGCTCGATGGCAAACACGTCATTGAAGCCGTGGTTGATCTGCAAAATAAAAAAATCCTCTCCTGGACGCCGATCAAAGGCGCCCACGGGATGGTGCTGCTCGATGACTTCGTTAGCGTGCAGAACATCATCAATGCCAGCAGCGAATTCGCTGAGGTGCTGAAAAAGCACGGTATTACCGATCCTGGCAAAGTGGTCACCACCCCGCTCACCGTTGGCTTTTTTGATGGCAAAGATGGCCTGCAGCAGGATGCGCGTCTGCTGAAGGTGGTCAGTTATCTGGATACCGGCGACGGCAACTACTGGGCGCACCCGATTGAAAACCTGGTGGCGGTGGTCGACCTTGAAGCGAAGAAAATCATCAAAATCGAAGAAGGTCCGGTGATCCCGGTCCCAATGGAGCCCCGTCCGTATGATGGTCGCGACCGCAACGCCCCGGCGGTGAAACCGCTGGATATTACTGAGCCGGAAGGCAAAAACTACACCATTACCGGCGATACCATTCACTGGCAGAACTGGGATTTCCACCTGCGTCTTAACTCGCGCGTCGGACCAATTCTGTCAACGGTGACCTACAACGATAACGGCACAAAACGCCAGGTGATGTATGAAGGTTCCCTCGGCGGGATGATCGTTCCCTACGGCGACCCGGACGTCGGCTGGTATTTCAAAGCCTACCTCGACTCGGGCGATTACGGCATGGGCACCCTGACCTCGCCGATTGTTCGCGGTAAAGATGCGCCGTCAAATGCGGTACTGCTGGACGAAACTATCGCCGATTACACCGGCAAACCGACCACGATTCCAGGCGCGGTGGCCATATTCGAACGCTATGCCGGGCCGGAATATAAGCACCTGGAGATGGGCAAGCCCAACGTCAGTACCGAGCGCCGGGAGCTGGTGGTGCGCTGGATCAGCACCGTCGGCAACTACGACTATATCTTTGACTGGGTGTTCCACGACAACGGCACCATCGGTATCGATGCCGGCGCCACCGGCATTGAAGCGGTGAAAGGCGTGCTGGCGAAGACTATGCATGACCCCAGCGCCAAAGAGGATACCCGCTACGGAACGTTGATCGACCATAATATTGTCGGCACCACTCACCAGCACATCTATAACTTCCGCCTCGACCTCGATGTGGACGGCGAGAACAACACCCTGGTGGCGATGGACCCGGAAGTGAAGCCCAACACCGCCGGCGGCCCGCGCACCAGTACTATGCAGGTGAATCAGTACACGATTGACAGCGAGCAAAAAGCGGCGCAGAAATTCGACCCGGGCACTATCCGCCTGCTGAGCAACACCAGCAAAGAGAACCGCATGGGCAACCCGGTCTCATACCAGATTATCCCTTACGCCGGCGGCACGCACCCGGCGGCGACCGGCGCCAAATTCGCCCCGGACGAGTGGATATATCATCGCCTGAGCTTTATGGATAAACAGCTGTGGGTGACGCGCTACTACCCGACAGAGCGATATCCGGAAGGGAAATACCCGAACCGTTCCGCCCACGATACCGGCCTGGGCCAGTACGCGAAGGATGATGAGTCGCTGACTAACCACGATGACGTCGTGTGGATCACCACCGGCACCACCCACGTGGCGCGCGCCGAAGAGTGGCCGATCATGCCGACCGAGTGGGCGCACGCGCTGCTCAAGCCGTGGAACTTCTTTGACGAAACCCCTACTCTGGGCGAAAAGAAAAAGTAATCTTAACCAGCGGTGAAATCCAGCAGGATCTTACCGCCTCTTCCCGGCTGGCCGGCGGCGGCAATCGCCTCCCGCCAGTCGTTCAACGCTATACGCTGGGCCGGCGGCTGGGAGGTCGTTGGCAGGCGCTGCCAGATTTCGTCGAACGCTGCCCGCCACGCCGCCACGCTGAGTGTCGGCAGCGCCTCCCGCAGATGAAACTTGCGCACCGTCGCGCTACCGCGCGTCTGGGTCAGCGGCCGCCCGGATAACAGCCCATAGGAGATCAGGGTCGACGACCCGGGCAGCACCGACAGCAGCGTATTCGCCAGTTCGCCGCCCACCGCGTCAAACACCAGATCGCTGTGCTGGCTGACCTTCTCCATCAGCGCCCGGTCGGTATCGAGGATCGGATAGATCCCGGCCTGTTCCAGGCGCGCCCGATGCTGCGGCGAGCGAATAATCCCGCTCACCGAGCGGGCGCCCATCGCCAGCGCCCACTGTCCCAGCAGACTGGCGCAGGAGGATGATGCCGCGGTCAGCACGAGGTGTCTTCCGGCAACCGGCCAGCGCTTGAGCATCAGCATCGCGGTCAGCGGATTGATATACCCGCGGGCGGCCAGCAGATCGTCCACCGCGGGCGGCACCGGCACCAGCCAGGTCTCATCCAGATCGATAAACCGCTGCCAGGTGCCGCCTCCGCGCAGAGGCAGCACCCGCTGGCCGGCGGTCAGCCGGCTGCCGTATGGCGCGGCGACCACCTCGCCAAGGCCTTCATAGCCGGCGACGGCCGGCAGTCGGGTACGGTGGCGATAGGCGCCGGTCACGGGGATCAGATCCGAAGGATTCACCGGGGCATAGCGCATCCTGACCCGCACTCGTCCGCCCGCCAGCGGCGCCAGCGGCGTGCGTTGCAGGGTCAGCACCGCGGCCGGCGGCCCGTAGCGGTCATAAACAATAGCGTCGTTGAACATCGACAGGCTCCAGACAGCGAAAGGCGGGATCATAGCAGATCCCGCCGCCGCTGGCTCACGCCCGCGGCCAGACCTGCGGGAACAGCGGGGAATCCAGCGGGTCGCCGTCCCGCAGGGTCAGCTCGGGGAACGGTGGCGACGTCACGCCGCCGCGATCGGCAAAGGCGGCGTCATCCCCAACCCAGCGGGCGGAGAAGACCCGTCGCGCCCGCGCGCCGGGGTTGCCGCGGGCGCCATGGACGGTGCGGAAATGAAAGGCCACCGCATCCCCCGGCTCCAGCGCCCAGCTGACGATATCGTACTCGTCCTCATGGGCGTCAATATCCGGCAGGGTGCTGAACCGGGTGTGCTCGTAAAGCTTAGTGCCATTGAAACGGGTGGGACTGTACTCCTCCTGCCAGCGGTGCGACCCGCGAATGCAGCGCAGCGAGGTGGCTTCCGCCACCGGGTCCAGCGGGATCCAGAAGCTGACGTTCTGCCGGCCCGAAACGCAATAGTAAGGCTGGTCATGATGCCAGGGCGTCACCGTGCTGCCCCCGGCCGGTTTGACCAGCGTATGTTCATGGAAAAATTTCGCCGTCTGCGACTGCATCAGCGCCGCGGCGATCTCGGCGGCGGCCGACTGGAAGACAAACTCGCTAAACGCCGGGATCCGCGACCAGTTGCAGTAGTCCTGAAAAAAAGGCGGCGAGCCATCTTTGGGGATCACCGTGCGCGCATGACCATACTCGCTGGGGCTGGCCATCAGCGCCGTGACCCCCTCGGCGAGGCGCTCGACCCAGGGGGTAAAGACGCCTTTTAATAACACCGCGCCATCCGCCTGCCAGCGGTCGATGGTCGCTTGATCGATGTGGGGAGAGTGTTGATTGTGCATCGCTTGGGTTCCTGTGTTGAGGGATCAGGTGAGCGGTTCCGCCGGTTCGGCACGCATCCACGCGCAAAGCTGTCGCAGCATCGTCATACAGCGCTCGGTCTGCGCGATGCTGATGTACTCATCGGCTTTATGGCCCTGGGCCATGCTGCCCGGCCCGCAGACCAGGGTCGCGACGCCCATCTCATCGAACAGCCCCCCTTCGGTGCCGAACGCCACGGTGGAGAAGCGATCGCTGCCGCACCACTGCGCCAGCCAGCGGGCGAAGTCGGACTGCGGATCGCTGAGCAGCGGTGGATAGTGGCTTAACAGCTGGAACTGGATGTCGCTCCCGCTGCCGACCCGGTGCATCTCAGGCAGCAGCTGGCGACGGGCGTAGGCCGCCAGCGCCTCGGTGACCGCTTCGGGACGCATCCCCGGCAGGTAGCGGATCTCAAAATCAAAGCGGCAGGACTGCGGAACAATGTTCAGCGCCGCCCCACCCTGAATGGTGCCCACCTGCAGCGTGCTGAAGGGCGGCGAAAAGCGGCTGTCCTGCTGCCGGGCCAGACGCACGCCCAGCCGATCCAGGCGGTTGATCAGTCTCGCCGCGTAGCGGATGGCGTTCACCCCCTGCGGGGCATAGGCCGAATGGCAGGCCTGCCCCTCGATGCAGCAGCGCATGGCCAGTTTGCCTTTATGACCGAACACCGGCTGCATCTCCGTCGGCTCGCCGATGAGGCACAGCGCCGGTTTCTCCAGCGAGGCCTGCAGAAAATCCACCAGGCTGCGCACGCCGAGACAGCCGACCTCTTCGTCATAAGAGAAGGCCAGATGCAGTGGCATCCGCAGCGGCGCCGCCAGAAAGTCATCCACTGCCGCCAGCACGCAGGCGAGAAACCCCTTCATATCAGCGCTGCCGCGGCCATAGTAGCGGCCATCGCGCTCGGTCAGGCTGAACGGCGGCACGCTCCAGGCCTGGCCGTCCACCGGGACCACGTCGGTGTGGCCCGAGAGCATTACCCCACCGCCACCGGACGGCCCCAGCCGGGCGTAGAGATTGGCCTTGCCGCCCGACGGGTCATAAAAACGACGCGACGCCACGCCGCGGTCAGCAAGAAAATCGGCGATCCAGTCGATCATCGCCAGGTTCGAATGGCGGCTGGTGGTATCAAAGGCCAGCAGCGCGGCGAGGATGTTATTCATCGCCGGGGACGCCATAGGCGGGCGCCTCGCGCGGGTCGAGCGCCCGGGTAATATAGGCGTCCATTTGCGGCTCCCAAGCCAGCCACAGTTGCTCAAGGGCCGCCAGCGGATCCGCCTCCGCCCAGTCAATGCGCAGATCGACCACCGGCCACGGGTAATCGTCCACCACCTTCACCGCCGCCGAGTGGACCGGGCCGGCCTCGCCCCCGGCGGCAATCCCTGCGCGCAGCCCGGCCAGCAGTCGGCTGGCCAGTTCACCGGTGGCCGCCTCGAAGGCGGCCACCATCGCGGCGATCACCTCGTGACTGGCCAGCATGTTGCCCGCCGCCACGCAGTTATCTCCCGCAAGGGTGCCACCGATCCCGAGAGTATGTTCCCCGCTGAACGCCGCCACTTCACCGTTGGCGTCAATCGCCGCGACCTGGCGATATTCGCGGAAGCGGTCCTCCGCCAGAGCCTGCTTCAGGGCCTGCCCAACGCTGGCCCCCGCCTCGAGCGCGCTGAGGATCTGCGGCCCCAGCGACGGTAACGTGATGTTCTGACTGGCGACCGCGCCAACGCCAGGCAATAGCCACGGACAGCGCGATCCCACGGCCATGCTTGACGAACTAATGGCAATGCCCAGCTGACCTGATTCCGGGCAGCGGGCGCTAATAGAGAGAGTCATTCCGCCGCCTCCCCCTGCCAGTCGTCGGGGATCACCGCCGTGACGTCAATCTCCATCAGCCACTGCGGCTGCGCGAGGGCCGACACCACCACCCCGGTGGAGATGGGAAAGACGCCTTTTAACCATTTGCCCACCTCCTGATAGACCGGCTCGCGATAGCGGGGATCGATCAGATAAGTGGTGGTCTTGACGATATGCGAGAGGTCGCTGCCGGCCTCTTTCAGCAACTGCGCGACATTCTTCATCGCCTGCTCCGCCTGCGCCCGCGGGTCGCCAAGGCCAATCAGATTGCCGGCGAAATCGGTGCCAACCTGGCCGCGAACGTAGACGGTATTGCCGGCCCGCACCGCCTGGCACAGATCGTTGTTCAGCGCCTGGTTCGGGTAGGTCTCTTTGGTGTTAAACATGCGAATACGGGTATGAGTTGGCATCAAAGCACTCCTTACGGACAACGGTTAACAGGACGGCTGGTAACGCTGGTACTGGCGCTGAATGGCGATCTGGTCGGCAATATATTTGGCATCGTGCCAGACGCCCCAGATAAAGGTGGACCCGCGCCGCGACAGCCACGGCAGGCCGAGGAAATAGACGCCCGGCTCCGTCGACACGCCGCGGTGATGCTGTGGCCGCTGTGCGTCATCGAAGGCGTTGACCTTCAGCCAGCGATAGTCGGTGCTGTAGCCGGTCGCCCAGATGATGGTGCCGATCCCGGCCTCGGCCAGATTGAGACTGAGCAGCGGGTCGGTCACGCAGGGCGGATCGGGTAGAAATTCGCGGGCGGAGGGCTCTTCGGGCAGCGCCATACCGTTGCGGGCCACCCACGCGTCCGCGGCGTCGAGCAGCGCAAGGTAGGAGGCATCGCCGCGGCGGATATTCTCCGCCAGGTCAGGGTGAAACAGTGCCTTGTCACCGTCAAAGCCGCGGGTCTGCCCCACTAACGTGACCCCCTGATGCGCCAGCTGGCGAAAATCGACGGTATGGCCGCCGCGCGCCCCGCTTACCGCGATAGTGACATGCTCTTTGCCCGGCGCATTGGCCGCAGCATCCCACATTCCCAGCACCCCGAGCCACCAGCAAAAATCGCGCTGGCGATAGCGACGCGGCGGGCGGTCGTGCGCTCCCACCGACAGCCACACTGCGCGTCCGGCCCGCTGTAGCTCATCGGCAATCTGCACGCCGGAGGATCCGGCGCCAATCACCAGCACACCGCCCTCCGGCAGCTGCTGCGGGTTAAAATAGTGTGCGGAGTGGAGCTGGTGAATAGCCGGACTCTGCGGGGCGATGGCCGGGATCGCTGGCCGCTGAAACGGCCCGGTGGCCGCCACGATGCGCTGCGCTTCAATCACCCCCTGCGAGGTGTCGACACGAAAGCCCGGCCGTCCGACGAGGCGTTCGGCGCTGAAGACCTCCACCCCGGTACGGATCGGCGCATTGAAGCTGCGGGCATAGGCGGCAAAATAGTCTGCCACCTGCTCTTTGCCGACAAAGCTGTCTGCCGGGCAGTCCGGGAACACCATCCCCGGGAACCGATCGTGCCAGGCCGGACCGTTGGCGACCAGCGAATCCCAGCGTCCGCTGCGCCAGGCCTGGGCAATACCCTGCTTTTCCAGCACCAGGTGGGGGATATCCAGCCGGGTCAGATGCTCGCTCATGGCGACGCCCGCCTGCCCCGCGCCCACCACCAGGGTATCGATCTCGGTAATCTGTTCAGTCATTTCGCTATCCTTCAAGCACAGTTGCCGACGACGTCGCCGGAATTGACGGCTTTCAGGTTATTTAACTGTGACGAATTGGTAAAATATTATAAAACGATCGACTGAATAGAAATTTACGAGGCTGAGTGACGACAAAAAATAATGCCTGCCGGATCGACAGGCGTTATTTCAGGCGTGAGTTGGGGTTAATTCAATACTGCGACAATAATCCATAAACAGTTGCGTCGGCCGCGTGGGTTCATTATTTGCGAGATGCGCCATAATTAAGGTCGAGGCGGGCATCTCATCGGCAATATCCCGCTGCACCACCCTTTCGCCATCATAGGTCATATCGCAGCATGGCCGGGTGACCAGCACCGAAAAACCCAGCCCCTGGCCCACCATACAGCGCACCATTTCAATGGAGGGGGAGCTGTAAGCCACTTCCGGGTGATAACCCTTTTCCTTAAAGATGGAGATAAAATAATTTTTACTCGGGACCGCATCGAGGAGGATCATCGGTTCGCGGCTCAGCTCCTGCAGCGTCACCTGCGCCTTTTGCGCCAGCGGATGCGCGGCGGGCAGCAGCGCGTAGGGTTTATGCGGGGCATTGAGCCGCTCTTTATTGATCGAATGACCAAGCTCCAGATCGTAAACCAGCGCCAGGTCGAAGCGGCCGCGGTGCAGGCCATGCATCAGCTCATGCTGTTCGCCGTCGTACAACTGCAGGGTGATGTCCGGGTAGCATTTTTTAAACCCGGCCACCAGCTTCGGCATATACAGCGGGGCCACCGATTCAAAGCAACCGATGGAGATCATGCCGGAAACCAGCTCTTTATCCGCTCGCGAATTCTGTTCGAACTCCCAGGACAGGCGCAGCAACTCTTTCGCTTTATCGTAGATCCGCCGGCCGCTGGAGGTGAGCGAAACGCCCTGCGCATGGTGGCGAATAAACAGCTGCTGGTCGAAGGTGCTCTCCAGATTCTTGATGGCAATCGAAATCGACGGCTGCGCAATGTGCAGCTGGCGGGAGGCCTCGGCGATACTCTCCGTCTCCACCACGGTGACGAAATATTTGAGCTGCTTCAGGGTAAATCGGTTCATAGCATCACCATTGATAAAATATGGTCCGGCGCACAGGCGGAATAGTTTTCCTCTACGTCGCAAGCAATCCGCGTGCCACCCGCGGAAAAGAGCGGCGCATTGCCCGCCAGGGGGCAACAATATTTTTTATCGCTCTGCGTCTGCATCGTTTATTTCCGCCGTTGCACCATCATGCATCACGCTGCACATTGGGCAGGCAGCGGTCGCCCCAGTTTCGCGCAAAATACCTTTCCCCCACAAAATAGAGTTATTGAATTACAGTCATTGTTTTTAAATTGTTTACACAAAGTATCTTAACAATCACTTTAAATTCCATATCGTTAATATCGCTGTATAGTTTTTTTAAACTTAAAGGCCAAAAATTTACTAATTGCCTCTGAAAGCTTCCTGCCAGCATAGTGTATTCGCACGATGAATAACGGTGGCGCCCCATTACGGCACAGCCGAGCCACTTTCATTTTTGATAATTATGACGAGTGAAATAGCCCATGACGTTTAACTGGAACTACATGTTAAGCCTGCTCAGCGATGCCGATTTTTGGTGGGCCACCTGGACCGTCATTAAATTAAGTCTGCTGACCTGGGGCTGCAGTATTGTGCTCGGATTTATTCTGGCGCTGGCCAAACAGTCGCCGCGCGGCTGGTTATCCACCCCTGCCCGGCTGTATATCTGGTTATTTCGCAGTATGCCGCTGCTGGTGCTGCTGATTTTTGTCTACAACATGCCGCAGGCGCTGCCCTCCTTCGCCCCGGTGCTCAACGATCCCTTCTGGGCCGGCCTGCTGGCGATGGTCCTCAGCGAAGCGGCCTATATCGCCGAGATCCACCGCGGCGGGTTGCTCTCCATCCCTCGCGGGCAGAGTGAAGCCGCGCGGGCTCTGGGGTTGCGCTACGCCGGGATCCAGTGGCGGGTGATCATCCCTCAGGCGCTGCGCGTCGCCCTGCCGGCGCTGGCCAATGAATATATCGCCATCGTGAAGCTCAGTTCGCTGGTGTCGGTGATCTCCCTGACCGAAATATTGATGGTCGGCCAGCAGCTCTACTCGCAGAACTTTCTGGTCATGGAGACCATGACGGCAGTGGCGCTGTATTACATCTTTATCGTCACGGTGTTCGATTTTCTGCTGAAACGGCTGGAGAACTACCTTGACGTGACCCAGCGCAACACCGCCCGTCCGGTGGATGCCGAGATGCAGCGGCTGGCCAGCGCCCGCCGCCCGGCGATGGCGCGCAGCGTTACCCCGAGTCATGAACCGGCGCTGCAGGCCTCTAAGCTGCATAAGGCCTACAACAACGTCGAAGTGCTGGGGGCGGTGAGCCTGCAGATCCAGCCCGGCGAGGTAGTCTCGGTCATCGGCCCGTCGGGCTCGGGGAAAACTACCCTCATTCGCCTGCTGAACGGACTTGAGCAGATCGATAACGGCGAAATTCAGATTAACGGCCAGCCCTTTATTCACCTCGACCGCCAGGGACAGCAGAAGCCGCGCTTTATGGAGAATGCCGAACATCGCCTGAACATCGGCATGGTGTTCCAGAGCTTTAACCTGTTCCCGCACCTGACGGTGTTCGGCAATCTGCTGCTGGCCCCGCGCTATCACCGTCTGGCAAGTGACGCGGAGCTGCGCCAGCACGCCTGCGAACTGCTGCACAAAGTGGGCATGCTGGAGCACGCCTGGAAGTATCCGCACCAGCTCTCCGGCGGTCAGCAGCAGCGGGTGGCGATCGCCCGCGCCCTGATGATGCGTCCGCAGATCATGCTGTTCGATGAGCCCACCTCGGCGCTGGATCCGGAAAAGGTGAATGAAGTGCTGCAGGTTATCGAATCCCTGGCCCACGAAGGCATCACCATGGTCATCGTCACCCACGAGATGAACTTCGCCTTCAAAGTATCCGACCGGATCGTGTTTATGGAGAAAGGCCGGGTGGTGTGCGATGACACGCCGCAGGCGATGCGCAGCGGGCAACACCCGCGCGTCGAGGCCTTTCTCAAAGATGTTTCTCTGGCTTAACTATCGGGACGTGAAGAGGAAAAATTATGATTGCGCAGTGGCAAATTGATCAGTTTCATCAGCAGGGTTTTCTGGTGGTCGAAGGGGTGCTTTCCGCGACGGAGATCGCCGCCCTGCAGAGCGATTTCGACGGCTGGGTGGAGGAGAGCCGCGGTCACGCGACGGTGTGGGGAGAAACCCTCGACGGGCGGCCGCGCTTCGATATCGAGCGCGACCATGCGCCTGACCATCCGTCGCTGCGCCGGGTCGCCTCCCCGACGGAGATCTCCGAGGCCTATCGCTACACCGCGCTGAATTCGCGGATGGCGACCATCGCCGCGCAGCTGATCGGCGGCAGCGGTACCCGTTTTCATCACAGCAAAATTAACTCCAAGCTGCCGCACACCGCCACCGAGGTGAAATGGCATCAGGATTTCCTCTTCACCCCGCACAGCAATGACGACATTATCACCGCCCTGCTGATGGTCAGCGAGGTGACGCCAGAGAATGGCCCGCTCAACGTGGTGCCGGGCAGCCATCAGGGGCCGCTGTGGTCCCACTGGCAGGAGGGACGCTTTACCGGCGCGGTGGATGACGACGTGGTGACCGCCCACTGCCAGCAGCCGCAGGCCTGTTTTGGCCCGGCGGGCTCCGTCTGCTTTATGCATACCCGCCTGCTGCACGCCTCCAGCCCCAACGAAACCGCCCTGCCGCGCACCCTGTTCATCAGCGTCTACGCCGCCGAGGATGCGCTACCCTACGGCGAAAACCCGCTGCCGAGCCGCCATGCCGGCCAGCTGGTCGCCGGAGAAGAGAGCGGCCTGGTGCGCAGCACCGGCAATCAGCTTCGTCTGCCGCAAAAGCCGCGCGGCGCTTCATTTTTCGTTCAGCAGGCCGGTGCCGATCGCGCCAGCATGTAATTTGCCCACCCTCCGGAGGTTTTATGACACGCTTTTTCGCACCACGCCCGCTGGCCCTGCTGCTCTGCGCAGCCGGCGCGCTGACATCTTTTAGCGCGCTGGCTTTTCAGCAAAACGGCAAAATCACCGCCGGTTCGGACATGACCTTTTTCCCCTACGAGTACATGGAGAACAATAAACCGGCCGGGTTTGACATCGAGCTGCTCGATGGTCTGGCGAAGACTATGGGCCGTGAAGCAGTGAATATCGATACCCGTTTCCCCAACCTGATCCCCGGGCTGCAGGGTGGGCGCTTCGATATCACCAACTCGTCGATGTACATTACCGCCGAACGCCTGAAGGTGATCGATATGGTGCCGTACCTGAAAAGTGGGGAAGCGATCCTCGCCCGCAAAGGCGACAACTACCAGCCTAAGACCCCGGAAGCGTTCTGCGGCCATAAAATCGGCTCGATGGGCGCCACCTCCTGGCTGGCTCAGCTGCAAAAGCTCTCCACCGACTACTGCGTGAAGAAGGGGCTGCAGCCGATTGCGCTGAGCGTTTATACCACCGACCCGCAGACCACCCAGGCGCTGCTGTCGCGCGCCGTCGATGCGCAGATCACCGACGCCGCCGTGGCGCGCGGAGTGGTGGAAAAGCTGGGTGACCGGGTGGTGATCTCCTCTGACACCCTGATCTACCCGGTGCTGAACGGCTTTGGCGTCAAAAAGGGCAACACTGAGGTGAAAACCGCCCTCGAAGAGGGGCTGAAAAAATACAGCGCGACGCCGGAATATGCCGCCCTGCTGAAGAAATATCACTTCCAGGCGCCGACGGCGGACGATCTGCAGACCCTGATGCCGAAAGCGGAGTAATGCCCATGCGCGATACCGATGAAGAGCAGATCCGCATCGACCTGGCGGCCACCTTTCGCATTATTGCCCATCTCGGCATGCATGAGGCGGTGGCCAACCATTTCAGCGCCGCGCTCTCCGCCGACGGGAAAACGTTTTTACTCAACCCGAAGTGGAAACACTTTTCGCGCATCCGCGCCAGCGATCTGCTGGTGCTGAACGCCGATGATGAACGTTGCGCCGCGCGCCCTGACGTCGATGCCACCGCGTGGGCTATTCACGGGCAGATCCATCAGCGGCTCCCGGACGTGCGGGTGGTGCTGCATCTGCATCCGGCGTACACCACCAGTCTCGCCTGCCTGGCGACGCCGCAGATCCTGCCCATCGACCAGAACACGGCCCGCTATTATAACCGGGTCGCCGTCGATACGCTGTACGGCGGGATGGCGGACACCGCGGCAGAAGGCGCCCGGCTGGCGGGCCTGCTGGCGGATAAACGCCGTCTGCTGATGGGGAATCACGGGGTGCTGGTGACTGCCCCGACCATCGGCGAGGCGTTCGATGATATCTGGACCCTGGAGCGCGCCTGTCAGATCCTGATCACCGCCTGGTCCACCGGCCAGCCGCTGAAGGTGCTGTCAGACGCGGTGGCGGAAAAAACCGCCCAGGACTGGGAGAAGATTGCCGATTTCTCGCGGCAGCATTTTGCCGAAATGAAGCAGTTGATGATTGACCTCGATCCCTCCCTGGTGGACTAACCCCGCGCCTGCCCGGGTCAGCCCGGGCCGTCGCTGGCCGCCGCCAGCAGCGGCACGATGATATCGCTGAGCGGTGTCGGAATGCCGTGCTGACGCCCGCGACGCTGCACCACGCCGTTACGAATATCCCACTCCAGCGGCCGGCCATTCAGGCGATCGATCAGAATAGAGGTGCTTAAGTCGGCAGGCGCCCGGTGAAAGCCGGCGATAATCTCCTGCGGCACGCTGTCGCCCAGGGCGGCCCCTTCCGCCCGCGCTACCAGCAGACATTCGTGCAGATAAGCCAGTCCGAGGGCAGTGATCTCCTCCCGGGCGAACATCCCGGCGCGGCGTCCGGTCAGCACCATCAGTCCGGCGACGGCGTTCTGCAACAGTTTGCGCCAGGCCACGGTGGTAAAGTCCGCCGCCAGCTCCACCGCGCAGCGGGTCCCCGCCAGCGCCTGCTGCACTCGCTCTGCCCCCGGCAGATCCGGGAGGGTCAGGCGCGGCGTGGCGCGCAGCCAGACAGAGGCATCGGCATCGCGCTGCGCCGGAAACCAGACCACCGAGGGCAGCACCGTCGCACCGCCGGTCAGGGGGGCAAACTGCTGGCGCTGCTCAACGCCGTTTTGCAGCACGCACACCACGGTGTCTGCGGAACACAGGGCCCTCAGCCAGGGGGCGATGGCCTCCGTCTGGGTGGTTTTCACCGCGACAAACACCAGGTCGAAGGGGGCGGCTATCGTCGTCGGGTCGGTATGCACTGGGCCGGGCACCACGATCTCGCCCTCGTCAGTGCGCAGCACCAGCGCCGAATGGGCGGTACGGCCGCAGACCACCGGCGCCCTCCCCACCGCAAACAGGGCGGCGGCGATCGTCGTGCCGATGGCGCCGGGACCAATAAGTGCAACCTTAGGAAATGCTGTCATGCCGAAGACCTCCGGGTGATTCACCGCCCTGGTTGGGCAAAGATTGCCCTCCACAGTAGCGGGAAAGACCGGAGGTCGGCAAGCGGCGCAGCGGGAAAGGCCCTTCGCCTTTCCCGACAGAGGATTAGTAACGTACGCAGACGGATTTGGTTTCGCACCAGCCGTCGAGCCAGTCAGGGCCGAAATCGCGCCCGGTACCGGACTGCTTCATGCCGCCGAAAGGCAGGTTGGCGTCAATCAGGGTATGGCTGTTGACCCACACCGTCCCCGCCTGCAGACGGTCGGTGTAGTTCAGGGCCTGGGTCAGATCGCGGGTCCAGACGCTGGCGGTAAGACCAAAATCGCTGTCGTTGGCCAGGCGCAGCGCCTCCTCGCCGTCGGCCACCCGCACCAGGTTCACCACCGGGCCAAACACCTCCTCTCGGGTGAGGCGCAGTCCGGCGTCCGGGTTAACCACCAGCGTCGGGGGAATATAGTACCCCCCCGCATCCGGTCCGGTACTGCCGCTGATGAGCTCTGCCTTCTGCTGGCGAGCCTCTTCAAGGTAGGCCGCCACCTTGTCACAGTGGGCCCGGGAGACCACCGGGTTGATCTGCGCCGTCTCCTGCATCCCCGGCCCCACCTGCAGGGATTTTACCGCCTGCTCGAAACCGCTGACCAGGGTGTCAAACAGCGGCGCTTCGATATAGATCCGCGAGCTGGCGGCACAGACCTGTCCCTGATTGAGGAAGCTACCGGTCATCAACCCCTCAATAACCCACTGGGGATCGGCATCTTTGAGCACAATCGCCGGGTTCTTGCCGCCCAGCTCCAGCGTCACGCGGGTCAGGCGGTCGGCGGCCACGCGGGCAATCTGTTTCCCGGTCGCCGTCGAGCCGGTAAAACTGACCTTCGCCACCTGCGGATGGGCGGTCAGCGCCGCGCCGCAGCCGGCGCCGCTGCCGGTGACCACGTTAAACACCCCGTCAGGAATGCCCGCCTGGGTCGCCAGCTCCGCCACCCGTAGCAGGGTCAGCGGGGTGGTTTCTGAGGGTTTGATAACGATCGAACAGCCCGCCGCCAGCGCCGGCATGACCTTCCACATGCCGATCATCAGCGGGAAATTCCACGGGACGATGCCCGCCACCACCCCGACCGGCTCTTTTTTAGTCCACGCCTGGTAACGCGCCCCTTGCGGGAAGGGGATCGAAACGTCCAGCGTCCGGCCGCTGATCTTGGTGGTCAGCCCCGCGGTGTAGCGCATCCAGTTCAGGGTGCAGCCAACCTCAAAGGCGCGGGAGATCGCAATGGATTTGCCCTGCTCGAGGGTTTCCAGTTGCGCCAGCTCTTCGCCGTGCTGCTCCACCAGATCGGCAAAACGCAGCAGGATGCGTTCACGGTCGGCCGGAGTGCGCCCGGCCCAGCGGCGATCGACAAAAGCGCGCCAGGCGGACATCACCGCCCGATCGACATCCGCCGGGCTGGCGTCGGCGGTGGTGGCAATCGCCTGCCCGGTGGCCGGATCCCAGACGGTTAACCGGTTTTCGCTCTGCGCATCGCAGGGAGCGCCGTCGATATACAGGCCATGCTGACGGTCTAAGAACTGCTGGACGCTGACAAGCAGCGCTATCTGAGAGCTGGACATACCCTTTCCTTATTCTTCGCGGATAGTGCTTTCAGTCTATGTCCGGTTGGCGGCTGGCGCTTTTTTCTCCGTGACATTCGTTTGCGCCGCTGTGACAGTCACCGCAATTCCGTCGTCTGCCCGCGCAGAAATGTGCCGCGGGTAATAGTATCATTTTACAAAAATAATAACCTTGTTATAATCAACCACTTAGCAGCATCAGGAGGTTGAAATGACACTGGCATTCAGTTATGTAAGGTTCAGTACCAAGCACCAAGCGTCAGGTACTTCGTTAGAACGGCAGGTAAATGTGTAAGTATCCCGCATAATCGTGCCATTCATATTTAGAGATCATCCGGCATAATCAATCTTCCAACGAAGGAGATCGCGATGCGTAAAGCCCGTTTTACTGAGAATCAGATCATCGCTGTGATTAAGTCGGTTGAAGCCGGACGAACCGTTAAAGATGTCTGCCGGGAGGCTGGTATCTCTGAAGCCACCTACTACAACTGGAAGTCCAGATACGGCGGCATGGAGGCTTCTGATATTAAAAAGATAAAGGACCTTGAGGACGAGAACCGGCGTCTCAAACAGATGTTTGCCGACCTGAGCCTTGAGAACCGGGCGCTGAAAGACGTTATCGAAAAAAAGCTTTAAAACCAGCCTTTAAGCGTGAGCTGGTCACTCATCTGATAACGACATTTGGACTCAGTATCCGTCAGGCCTGCCGGAGTCTGAACCTGAGCAGAACGGTTTACCATTACCGTCCGGATACCACGCGTGACGAACCTGTTATTGTCGCGTTGCAGGCAGTGGCAGAGCGATACCCACGATACGGTTTTCCAAAACTTTTCCAGGTTTTGCGGCGGCAAGGATACCCGTGGAATCACAAAAGGATCCATCGTATTTATTGTCTGCTGAAGCTGAATTTTCGTCGTAAAGGCAAACAGCGGTTGCCGGTGCGTAATCCCTCGCCACTGGCCACACCGGAAGCGCTGAACCAGAGCTGGTCTGTCGACTTTATGCATGATGCCCTGGTCTGTGGACGTCGTTTTCGCACGTTCAATGCCGTTGATGACTTTAACCGTGAGGCGTTATCGATTGAAATCGATCTGAATCTGCCAGCTCTGCGCGTGGTCCGTGTGCTTGACAGGATCGCGGCAAATCGCGGCTATCCTGTCATGCTACGCATGGATAATGGTCCGGAATTTATCTCACTTGCACTGGCTGAATTGGCAGAGCAACATGCAGTAAAACTGGAGTTTATCCAGCCGGGTAAGCCGACACAGAACGCTTTTATTGAGCGCTTTAACCGAACATACCGTACAGAAATACTCGATTTTTATCTGTTCAGAACGCTGAATGAAGTGCGGGAAATCACGGAAAGATGGGTGTCAGAATATAACGGTGAACGCCCTCATGAATCACTGAACAATATGACACCGGAGGAATACCGACAGCACCATTATTTGGCCGGGATCTCAAAAAATGCATGGAACTAAAACGGGTCTATTTACAAGCACGCCAAGCTTTAATCGCGTTGAATGTATAACCATAACGACGAGCCATATCAGCCATCGAGACATATTTTTTTCGAGCCATAGAATTTCTCCTGTTGTTTATTTAAATTAATAACTTAGTGCACCTACGATATTTATTAACGTGTGTCTATGATTTCACGAGACTGTAAACCCAGAAGTCCAACTTGAATTGCAATGGAATTAAAATTTTACAGGTCAACTAAAGGATGCGGTCCCGAAACATCCCGGCTCTCAGTCTGTCCCAAAATAATTAATGATTTTACCGCCAGGATTAACCAGATTAACCTGGAATGATTATTTTTCGAAAAGAATATTATCCATCATTGAGCAAACTGAATGCCTTAGAATGTCTCTGAGGCGCTCTCTAATTGGTTTACGCTTTACAATTAGAAGTTTATTATCTAACCAAACAACATGAGGACACTTAAATGAAACAATTCTTAATCGGCGCAATCATTGCTTTATTATCAGCAACAGGATACATCTGCTATATTAACTTCTTCCCTACTACATACACCTGTACTTTAACTACTGAAGCTAATCGTTCAACTATTACTTCTACTGTTCAAGTCAAAGACCATAAGCATTGGTTTACTTTCCAAACTAACGAACGTGTTTTCAACTCTGGTCTATTAAGTACTAAGAGCGATGATACTTACGGAGACGTTAAGTACAACCGTACTAATACTGGTGAGTTCATCAGTACTGTCCGTAACGGTAAAAAGTATTTCATGCATGTCGATAAAGTAGCTCGTGCTGATCGCTACTTCGGTGCTTGCCGAGCTCAGTAATTGAACTACATAAGGGACATTGTCCCTTATTGTTTAGCAATAAAATTGAACTCTGTTAATCCCGCAGTTTTCCAATACTCAAGAGACTCTAACCCTTCTGCTGGCTTATCTATTTTACTTCTTAGCACAACTCCCAGTTCAGTAAGATACTGAATTCCTGTTCTAATTACTTTCTCTAAAAACCTGCTGAAACGCTCAGTGTCATTCGGGAAGAATAAGTCAGTCTCGGAGTCAAAAACCAGATGATCTCCGCTTTGATCAACGTATGTGTTTATTGCTGTTTCGAGTACGCAAAGATTGCAAAACTGCATGATTTGTTGTTCATCCATTCTATCTGCGAGGAACCTAAGCTCAGGCTTCCACTCTATAGCCTTGGCTAATAATTCAGGATGTATATGCGCTGCAAATTTATTACGTAAGTACTTAGCGAACTTAAACTCCTTAGAAGCAGTTTTGTAGATCTCCGATAGATGTGGTGCTTCCTTGTACAAACGACTAATTGATGATTCAAAATCAACCAGATTCGACACTGCCACTAATGCTGATTTGAGTAGAACTATCCCCGTCATACCGGTGTATCCGTGCGCAACGAAATGCTCATCTGCAGCTACAAGATCTGCCCTAAGCAATTGGGACTTGACCAAATTATCTAACATAGATCCCACCAATTAGTTAGCGTTCAAATAATTACAAAAGGGACCCGTAGGTCCCTTTTACATTTTACGCCGATTAGCATCTTGAACAATATCAGCTAGGATTTTTTGTTGACGTTTCATTATCTGCATTAACTCACGTTCACCATTCACAGATCCAGAGATATGGATAGATGCATCGATTGGTTGACTGTCTGTTTTACCAGTCTGTTGTTTGCCTAAGAAGTCTTTTAGGTCTTGGTTCAACCGATTATCTACTACTCGCTCACCCTCTTGTAACAGATAAGTACCTGTGTTAGGAACATTATCGATACCATCATGGAATTGACCGAGAGACATAGATTTCATCTGCATTACTTCAGTAAGAACACGAGCGTATGATGACGCCGCCAGTGCATACCCTAATGGTCCTGGATATTTGGCCATAGCAGTCGTAGCAGACTCATGAGCGTTCATCATACCATTTGCAATAGCCACTCCTTTAGACACTGCAAACATTGCTTGAGCAGCTTTGTTGTTCTCACCTAACATACCTGTCATAGCCGAGCTTATGCCAGAAGTTAAATCATTAGCGATTTGAAGTTTCTGCTGTGCAGATTGACGTTCAATAGCTTGAGATTTAATAGCATACGCTTGGTCAAGACGTTGTTTCTGTTTAAGAAAATCATCATGCTGTACCAGACCAGCTTCATACATCGACTGGTTGTTCTCGTACATCATCTGGAATTGCTCATGAAGTTTCTGCTGCTGGAGCTGAATTTCTTCGTCTGAGGTAGTAAAGCCAATACTCGACAGGTCTTTTAGTTGATTTCCTTTTCCATCTATACCTACTTGAGCATCTTCAATAGCTTTCTGTTCAGCCTGCATTCTCTGAACTTCTTCATTGTACTGCTTCTGAGTGATTTTCTGATTTTCAAGTGACTGTTTAAGAAGTAACTCGCGAGTACTGTAATAGTCTTTTAACTTAGTAAGACTATCACCAAGTTCTTTACCACTCATTTCTCTGAACGAATTTTTATACTCGTCAGTGAGGTTCTTCATTATATTTTTGAATAACTCTGCCTGAGTGTTAACGTTCTGGATTAACTTAATTCCCTCAGCGTTATAATCAATCAGATTAGCACCAGACGAAGACTCAGATAATGACTGTAGACCTTTAAGAAGTTCTTGTTGAACTCTTAATTGCTCAGCTGCGTTACGCTTAGCGTCAGCAAGAGCCTTATCACGCGCGGCTTTAGCCTTAGCATCAGCTTTATCTTTTTCTTCTTGCTGTTTCTTAAGGATGTTTTTTTGAGCAGCAGTTGCTTCTTCGGCTTGGTCAACAGATGTTTTAACATCACCAGCTAAATCAGCTGCCATCTGTTTAAGATTTTCAGCCCGTTGCTTAGATGCTGTGCTATATCCTTCTTCATCAACGCCATCAACCCAACGGTTAAGCTTTGCAATAGCCGTATCACCGCCGTACCAGAACTGTTTAAGAGCGTCCATGATATCGCTCTTGGTCCACTCTTTGTTAAACAACGACCAAAGGTGATTGATTTCAGCAACTAATGGAGTAACAGCTTGAACAGTTAAGTCCTGAACATTACTATTCAGAGTATTGATATTCCTCTGGAAGTTCTTGTATTCCTCGGAAGTTTCTTTAGTAATATTAGCGTGTTGTCGATTAATACTGTTAAGAGCTTCTTGTGTAGAACTGTACTTCTCAAGAGTCGTAATCAAATGACTTGAATCACTCGCCATTGTTTCCATTGCGTTAGTGATTTCAGCATGAGATTTACCAGCTTCTTTCATTTTATAGAAAGTATCAATTACAGCTTTGATACCACCTTCAGCATCACCAGCATATTTGGTATATTCTTGTAGTTCTATACCCCATTCTTTCAGGTCATCAGCTACGCCACCGCCACCGTTTCTGAATGAGTCACCAAGTTTATCCATTGCATCTTTGTTGATATCACCGAACTTCTCGGCTTCCATCCCAGTATCTTTAAACTGGTTCTGGAGTTTTTGAAGCATCTCAACAGATACACCTGTGTTTGTACTAATCTGATTAAGCGTATTAACCGTATCCGCTGCTTTATTGATTGCTGCGAGTCCAGCACCAGCCGCTAACCCTGCTACGCCAAGAGCACGTAAAGCAGGGTTCATTGTGTTTATGGTATTAATACCACCTTGGAGACTACCAAGTGGTCCGGTTAAATTACTGAATAATCCTCCGGCGACCTCATTGAGTTTGTTCAGTTCATCCATAGATTTATTAACGGCCGTTGTTAGACCTTTGTTGTCGCCATTAATTTCTACGTCATATCTAGAACGTGCCATTATCCCACCTTATTTGATTGACTTTCTAGCTTTAGCCAGAAGTTCAGGTTCAAACATACTTTCAAGAGCTTTTCGTTTACGTTCTTGCTCTTTCTGTTTTTCTTTTTGAGTTCCTCAGGACTTTTGAATACTTTATCCTTCAACAGATAGAAATCTTTCATATTGATTTTCTTACGGCCTTCAGCAGTAAGATTAGGATTAGAAGCTATTACACTATGCGCCAGACGCGCCTGATAGAAATCGTTCATGACAGGACCTTGAGGCTCAATGAAAGTATCGAACAGATATACCATGTAGAATTCTTTCATACTCATGGAGAGTATTTCATCTCCAGTGAGTCCTTTACGCATCATGGTCCTGAATTTGAACATTAAAAAATCGTTGGCGCGTATTACTTTTCCAGTTCTTCTACAGTTTCAGTAAAGATACTTGCGCGAGTAACGGCACCAGCAAGTTGAGCGCGAACAGTCGTATAAAGAGCTTTGACTTGCTCAAGTGAGTCGAAAACTTTAGAGCCATCTTCATGTTCAATGCATTCCAAGATCATGATATCGTTTCGGTCTTCTTTATCTTTACCCTGATAGAAAGCTTCACCAAATTCAGATACAGTCATTGGACGAGCATAGAATTTAAAGCCATTTAGTTCTACTGCTTCACGTTTCGGGCTAAGAGCAGCAATCATTTCTTCAAAGTTAAATTTAGACATTTATTTTACCTTTAGTTAGTTTATAGGTGTATTTATCAACTGTAAGAACTAAAGGTTCCTGTCCGAATAACTTCAGTTACTCGACGGGCACGATTAGGTGTCTGCCTTGCCCACTTACTATCAAGCCCTTCATCAGCAGCAGCCTCATAGTTACCAACTTTGAGGTACTGAATCATTTTCCTGAACTTTAATACACCAGTGAGCCCTAACTGGAACACCATGTTCACCAGAGCAGCCCTACGAGGTCCATTCATCTGAATGTATATGGAACTCAATTCTGAGCGGGAAATGTCCTGGAGTGCCCTAGAAGTGTCCTGATTGAACAGCTGTTCTGACTCTGGCTTTGAGATAACACCAGAAGTAACTCGGTTTAGTTCTTTATCAAGACAAGCGATGGCTTGTTCCTTGGTAGGGTTCTTAGTCAATAAATGACCAATACCTACAGTCCAATATCCTTCGGTGTCTTTATAAACTTGTAGTTTCTCGCCTTCATCAAAGCGGAGCATTTCATATAATGTCATACGGCCTCTTATTTTCTTATTAAATAGATTTGTACACGTATTTAATAAGAGGCTCTTATGTTATCTAACACTAACGTTAAACTAACTGACGTTAAATTAACGTCTAATGCTCCGTTTTTTGGGAACAGAGCAGTTTCAGGAAAATACCAACGAAGATACACAGGCCTTCAGTACTACGACTTAGAATTTAACGCTAACTATATGGCTAAAGATATTTCAATAGTTCAGAACTTTATTGCCAAACATATGTATGGCCGTCCTTTTGAATTTAACATTAGTTATGCTGGTCAATACACTGGTACAGCTCGCGGTTCTGTTAATTCAACACAGGCCATTCAACCCGGCGCTCGACAGGTTGTAGTTAATGGTTTCTCTGGTACATTGGAAGCAGGGACAATCATACAGTTTGAAAATCATAAAAAACTTTATACTGTAACTGAAGATGTTGTTTCAGGAAAACCAATGAAGTTATTCCCCGCTTTAATAAAGAATGTTCAGAATGGCGAGACTGTTAAATATCAGAACCCTCGTGGTGAGTTTATTCTGACGAATGACTCTATACCTTACGATTTGAAAAGCATTAGTAAAATGTCATTCACAGCAACGGAGAACATCTAATGTCTGAGATTAATAATATCAAACAAAGATTTGAAGAGTTATGCAAGAACCCTGATTTTATCAGTGCATATAACGATTTTAATGGCACAAGTCTTGCTTCACTAAGTCTTAGCCAGTTATTTTCTGTTGGTACTTTGTTTCACGTCGTAAGTATCAAAACTCATGATAATCAAGAACTACTCATTACGGATGCTTACTTTGATGTTCAATATCAAGAAAAGACTTATCTTGCTACTGGTGATTTTACGGACATTAGTACCATTCAAGAAAGTAAAGAGATTAATAACACTGGTATGACAGTTCGTCTATCAAACGTGCGTACTGAGTATATCAGTCTTATTCGTTCCAAAGCTCTTGATAACTCTGAAGTAAAAATTGACATCGGCTTTATTAACCCAAACAACGGTTCAGTTCAGACGAGTTTTAACATCTTTACTGGTGTCATTGATAAGTTAAGCATTCAACTTGATTATAATGACGCAGAATGTAAGAACGAAACAGAAGCAACTTTAGATAGTATCTGGGCTGTACTTGAAAAATCAGCTCGTAATCATGCATCAGATGGTATCCATCGTGCTTATCCAGGTAATGAAAATGACAGTTTCTTTGCTCGAATTGGTAAGTGGAATAGTGAAGCACGTTGGACGTCAGTCAAATAAAAAGGACCGTTAGGTCCTTTTTATCAAAAGCAATCATTAATCATAGATTTCACCATTTTTCTTTAGAAGTAATAACGCTTCTTCCATGCGCTTCTTGTCAAAAGTGGCCTTCTTCATAAACTCAATAAAAGAATCTGCTTCAAATCGATTAAAACCATTGTCCAATCCCTCAAGCAATCCAGTTAGTTGGGAATGAGTTAATCTAGCCAAGAAAGCACGTGCTCTGATTTCTGGTATTGGACGCTTATCATGACATGTAGGGCAAAGTGCTCTAAATGCGCTCAGAGGATACTCCCATGGTTCATAACCTTTGCTCATCGTCGTATAATAACAATGATGAGCTTCGAGACGTCCCACTGCTCCACAATCTTGGCAGTGATTCCCCGCTTGTTTTTTAACTAACTCGGATTTCCTTAACCACCGAGGATCACGTAATTTAGAACGGTAACTTCCGGTCTGTCTTCTGTAGTCATAGTTATCTACAGGATAAAATCCAACGCTCCAGCTATAACCTTGTTCATAGAAGAACCCAAAGGATTCGACCAAATCCTCAAATTCAGTTGTGTCACAGCCATAATTAAGCAGATGGAATAATCCACTACCATCGATCACAAGCACCATTACCGCATCATTGTGAAAATCCTCTCCACGTTCTTTCCACTCCCTTTGAGTATAGAAAGTTGCATCATCAAATACGCCCTCTTTAATAGCCCATTCGGTTAATGCATATTTCATTCTTTCTATATTGTTCAACATATGATGACCTCAACCCGTTTTATACAAGAGTTCATTTTATCAGCAGAAGTAAACAATAAAATGGAAATCTATGGCTCAGGACTGAATTGTAGTATTTTTTGAACCGAGCCATAAAACACACTCCAGCTAACTCATTGTATTTTAATCAATAAGTCTAAATAAGGATCGATTCTTGAAGTTATCATAGAATGATTCCCTAGTTTGATAGTACAAATCGCATAGCTTCTGGCAGTAATCTGTGTTCTCGAACTTCCAACACAGGTTGTTAATCGTCATCATTGAGACGAATGCTCCAAACTCTCTGTTGTTCAGAATAGCATCTGATTGATTACAGGGATTGACTACGTAATACCCGGTGATATTCAGAGGATGATAGATTAATCCCGGAAAATCCAATGAAGCCCATTCTTGCTCAACAAAATTCTCACAGAACCTTCCCGCAGTATGACTAAACAACCGCTCAATCACTGGCAGTAGATGTTCAGTGATGCCTACTTTCAAGAACTCGTCTTTGAACTTCTGGTCCATCAGTTATCTCCTTTAAAAGCATATGTAGTACCTTCCGCAGTGATGGTTCTCACCGCTGCCAACTTCCCGTTTCTGTACAACTTAGTAACAGCTTTAGTACGCCCTATCCTTGTGTACTCAACGATCGAGTTCACAGTATCAAATAAAATATCTTCAAAGCGGCTTTCCATGTTAACTCCTTGATAAACAGTAAGTTTTGCTCGGAGTTTTAATATAATCCGTGTGTGCACACGCGCACACCAGAACTGTATGGATATACAGTCATAAGCCGTTAAGTTATTGAGATTGATTGGAATATTATTTTGTCAAAATGAAACTGTTCTTCGGGTAATAGTTCTTTCATATACCCGTCATCGCGCCCCTGCCTGAGGCGACATAAATGCAACAATGCAGACACATTGTTTTCACAGGGAGACGGCGAATGATCACCACGGCAGAGGGGGGGCTGGCGTACCAGCGCTGGCTGGCGACGATCAATCAGGTCTGCGGCCATTTTGACGCCCGGCCGCTGGAGGGACGCTTCCACGGCGAAATTGACGCCCGCTATGCCGGTAGCCTTAAAGTAAGTACCGTCACCGCCGCCGGCGTCAATCTTTACCGCACCCGCGATGAGATAAAACGGGATAACGACGCCTGGTTCTATACCGTGTTTCAGCTTGCCGGCGAAGCCATCCTCGAACAGGACGATCGCCAGGTGACGCTGGCGCCGGGCGATATCACGTTAATCGACGCCGCCCGCCCATGCTCCATCGTCTGGCAGCAGACCTCGCGTCAGGCCTCGCTGCTGCTGCCGCGCCAGCGGGTGGCGCCCACAGGGGACATCACTACCGCCTGCCGGCTGGACAAATCTCTGCCAATGGTCCAGCTCAGCCAGCGACTGCTGCTGGAAAGCATGGGCGGCACGACGCTCTCCGCCAGCGAGAGCGAAGCCGCGCTGGAGGCGATCGCCTGCCTGTTGCGCCCGGTGCTGCATCAGCGCGATCCTGCCCCTTCACGGCGGGAAAAGCAGTTTCAGAAGATTATTGCGTTAATCGATGCGTCCATTCAGTCGGAGCATCTGCGGCCGGAGTGGCTGGCCAGCGAGACGGGCATGTCGGTACGCAGCCTGTACCGGCTGTTTGCCGATCAGGGGCTGGTGGTGGCGCAGTATATTAAGAACCGGCGGTTGGATCTGTGTGCCCAGGCGTTACAGAATGTTCATGACGATGAAAAGCTGGCGGGGATCGGCTACCGCTGGGGCTTCAGCGACCACAGCCATTTCTCCACCGCCTTTAAGCAGCGCTTTGGCGTCACCCCGGGGGAATACCGCAAGCGCTGTCGCTAATTATTTGCGCAGCCACTGGCCGTTCAATCCCTGGACGTACTCCCCGGGCTGCGCGCGGGCCACCAGCTTCTGCCCGGCCATTTTCGCCACTTCAGCCACCGGCAGATTGTTGTCATCCGCCAGCTGCTGGTAGCTTTCGCTGCGCGCGGCGTTAATCTGCTTTACCAGCGCCAGCGTCTCTTTATCCTGACGCAGCGGCGCGAGATAGCCGTTCAGCGTCTCCCCCACTCGTCCCTGCTGGCGCGCTTCGCTCAGGGTCAACGCCAGCGCGGGCGCGCTGAGTAAAGCCAGCGTCAGCGCCGCGGTTAACAGTCGTTTTCTCATCGTCGCCTCAGAACAAATCGCTGCGGGATTTGAGCAGGTTTTCCACATCCTTATCGACCTTGATATGGATCTCATGCTCAATTTTGACATTCATATTGATGGTGATGGGCTCTTTCGACGCCGCGATTTCGATGCGCGGCGTACAGCCGGCGAGCAGCATCGACGCCACCATGGCCAGTAACAGCTTCTTCATTTAGGTTCCTTACATGTCTTACCGTCCGTACAGCGCCGTACGGGCAGCGTAGCATTCTGCTCGAGCCACGCCTGTAAATTGTCGCCGAAGCGCAAACTGCGCCACAGGTCGAAAATATTCTCTTCATGAGCGTAGTTTAAATGCACGGTACTGCTTTTCCCTTCCACCCGGCTGGTGCCGTTGATGCTGGCCTTAAGCGTCAACACGCCCAGATTATCGAGGTTAATCTGCGTCCACGAGCGGGAGATTTCCATATAGCGCAGCCAGTTAATCGCCGCCCCGGCGGAGACATTATCCGCCACCAGCGCATCGGCGGTGTCTTTATCCAGCCGCAGGGTCATCGGTCCGTCATTGCGCAGCCAGCCGTCGTGGATGATCCATTGATTATTCTCCAGCCACAGCGGCAGCGCGCCGCTCACCGCGCCGGACATGGCGAACTGTTTCACCTTGACGGCGCTGGTCAGTTCGCTGCTGGAGATATGCTGCAGGCGGATCAACGCCGGGTCGCGCTGCGGCATACGCAGCTGCAGCAGCGTCAGTTTCCCGCCTAACAGATCGACGCTGACGTCGCTGAGCTGCAGCGGATTGGCCTCGCTCCACGGCCAGGTGCCCTGCAGGTCCGCCGTCAGATTACGCGCGGTGACCTGGTTGACGATTTCGCCAATGCGCAGGGAGACCGGGCGGCGGATGCCCAGCTGCCAGTGACCGTCGCTGAAGCGGAACGGCAGGACGAAATCGACGCCGTTGATCTGGTTATCCGGCATCCAGGCGCTGCCGCCCTTCAGGACGCCATGGCCGCCCGCCTCAAATCCCTGCCCGGCTGCCGCCGAGAAGGCCACCTGCGCGTAGAGACTGCCTTCGCGCAGGTTCATCTTCCAGTCCGGCGGCACCAGCGGCTGGAACACCGTTAGCGACTGTTTTGGCCACCACGCCTGGCCGCGCAGCCGTTCGCCATCCCAGCGCCCGGACAGACGCACCGGACCGATAGCCTCGGCATGCAGGGCGCCGGTGAACTGGAACCTCGTCGGGTCCCGACCGTCGAGGGCGAATTTCAGCGTTGAGGCCGGGAGATAGCTGCCGCCGGAGAAGGTGGTTTTGGCGGCGTCCAGCGACAGCGCGCCGGTTAACCGCGGATGCTCAGCATCGCGCAGCCAGCGGATCGGCTGCTCGAGGGTCAGACGCGGGGTGCTGACCCGCATTGTGCCGTACTCAAGCTTATCGAAGCCGGTGGAAAGGCTGCTCAGGGTAATAGCATTGTCACGCCACTCCCCGCTGCCCTTCACATCCCAGCGCGCCTGCATCGGGGTAAAATGTCCCTCGCCCCAGTAGCGCCACTGCCAGCGGCCGCTGTCGGGCAGAAAATCGCTCGCCTGACCGTCCAGATGCAGCGTAAAGTCGCCCATCTGCTGCTCATGGGCGCGAAGGATCGCCTGCAGGCGGCCATCGACGCCCTGCTGAGTGACCTTAACCCCGGCCAGCGGCCAGCGGATTTCGTCAATATTCAGCGCGTCGATCACCCGCCCGCGCGAGCGCAGCAACGCACCGGGGTGAAAAGCCAGCTGCGGGCTGATCAGCGGCCCGCTGAGCTGAGCCGGCAGCGCCGCGTATAGTATCATCTCCCCCAGCTTGGCCTCGCCGGTGAGCCGCAGCGGCAGATCGCTGTTATCCATGCTCAGCTTGCCCGGACCAATATTCAGTACCGCATTGCCCTTCCCGGCATGCCCCTCGGTGAGAGCATTCAGGCGACCGCTGACGATCATCTGTTCGGTGCCCTGCTGCCAGTTACCCACCGACAGCGCCACCCGCCCGCGCAGCGGATACGCCTCGTAACGGGTGCGCCAGCGGCCGTCGCTGATAGTGATCCGCTCCGGGGTGATCTCCCACGGCAGGTCCAGAATAGGCTCTACCTCACCCCGCGGGGTGACCAGCAGTTGGCCGCGATTGTGCTGCCACTCGAGCTCAGCATCGATCCATTCCGCAGTCTGCGGGAATTCGAAGGTGCCCTGCATCTGACCGTCGACCGGCAGACCATCCGGCACCAGCGGCAGATGGAAGGTCCCCACCAGCTTCACCGGCGGCTGATCGTCAGTCAGCCGGGCGCTGAACTGGCTGACGGTGAGTGCCTGGCCGCGCAGGCGCGCCTGCAGACTCAGTTCCTTCCCGGCAAAGCCGATATCCTGCTGCGCAGGCGTTAATGACATTACCAGCCGCCCCTGCCATTTCTCCCACGGCGACAGCCGCAGATTGTCGATGGTTAACCAGCTATAGGGCAACATCGATTGCCATTCGGCAAGCGTGCGCGGTGAACCGGGAGAGGGATCGCTGGCCGGCAGTTTGCTCAGGCAGGCGCTGTTGATCTCCAGCTGGCCAATATGCAGCCGCCAGCGGCTGGGACGCGAGAGACGGGCATCGGTCACCCGGGCGATTTCACAGTCGCCCACCAGATAACGCAGATCGGGGATCAGCAGGGCCGACCGCGTCAGGCGCGGGCTCTCCTGCAAAGAGATACGCGTGCCCACGGGCAGCCAGATGCCCGCCAGCGTCGGCACCCAGTGGGTTAGCGTCAACAGCAGGGTTAGCGGCAATAACACCAGAACTAACACCAGCGCGATGGCGGCTTTATATTTACCCTTCATGGGCAGTTAATATCCTGATTCAACATAAGTAAAAGCCGAAAGGCGTCCATTGTGACACGTTCGACCAGTGAGTGAAAGTTTACGGCCTGTTAAAGCATAGTTGCCAGCCGGACTCGCGGCGCGACGTTCGGCCATTATCATTTAACTGTTGTTTAAGTCGCCCCTGACACACTCCAGCCAGACGGGAATAGCTTGCGGGAGAGGCGGTGTCGTTAATTATCTCGCTCATAGAGAGCGCACAGGACCACTATCCATGGGTATTGCTGATTGTTTTTCTGCTTACCTTCACTAAATCCTGCGCATTGGTCTCGCTGGCAATCCCCGGCACCTCCGGCCTGCTGCTGCTGGGGACATTCGCTTCCGCCAGCCTCGGACATTTCCTGTTAATGTGGTCCAGCGCCAGCCTCGGCGCCATCGGCGGATTCTGGCTATCGTGGCGGCTAGGCATTCGCTACCGTCATCGCCTCACCCATCTACGCTGGCTGACCGCCGAGCGTCTGGCCCGCAGCCGCCTCTTCTTTCAGCGCTATGGCCCGTGGGCTATCTTTTTCAGCCGCTTTCTCTCTCCCCTGAGGGCTACGCTGCCCTTCGTTAGCGGCGCCAGCAGTCTGCCGCTGTGGTCGTTTCAGCTGGCTAACGTCAGCTCCGGTCTGCTGTGGCCGCTTCTGCTGCTCGCCCCCGGCGCTTTCAGCCTCAGTTTGTGGTGAAAAAACTTTGTCTTTCAAAGAGATTCCGCAAGTCCGCGATATGCTCTAGAATTAGGATTAGCACCCTCTCATTAAACTATTTTTTAATAATTGTACGATTATTTTAAATATGCTACCGTGACGGTATAATCACTGGAGAAAAGTCTTATGAAAATCGCGGTTTATAGTACGAAGCAGTACGATAAAAAGTACCTGCAGCACGTTAATGATGCATACGGCTTTGAACTGGAATTCTTCGATTTCCTGCTGACAGCGAAGACTGCCAAAACCGCCAACGGTTGCGAAGCGGTATGTATCTTCGTCAATGACGACGGCAGCCGCCCGGTGCTGGAAGAGCTGAAGGCCCACGGGGTGAAATATATCGCCCTGCGCTGCGCCGGGTTTAACAACGTCGACCTTGAGGCGGCAAAGGAGCTTGGCCTGCGCGTCGTGCGCGTTCCAGCTTACTCTCCGGAAGCGGTCGCTGAGCATGCGATCGGTATGATGATGTCGCTCAACCGCCGCATCCACCGCGCTTACCAGCGTACCCGCGATGCCAATTTCTCCCTCGAAGGCCTCACCGGCTTCACCATGTACGGCAAAACCGCCGGGGTGATCGGCACCGGGAAAATTGGCGTAGCGATGTTGCGGATCCTCAAAGGCTTCGGCATGCGCCTGCTGGCGTTCGACCCGTACCCAAGCGCCGCCGCGCTGGAGCTGGGGGTGGAATATGTTGACCTCGCCACGCTGTACAAGGAATCGGACGTGATCTCCCTGCACTGTCCGCTGACCGACGAAAACTACCACCTGCTCAATCGCGAAGCTTTCGATCAGATGAAAGACGGGGTGATGGTGATCAACACCAGCCGCGGCGCCCTGATCGACTCTCAGGCGGCCATCGACGCCCTGAAGCACCAGAAAATTGGCGCGCTGGGGCTGGACGTTTATGAGAACGAACGCGATCTGTTCTTTGAAGACAAATCCAACGACGTGATCCAGGACGATGTCTTCCGCCGCCTCTCCGCCTGCCATAACGTGCTGTTTACCGGCCACCAGGCGTTCCTCACCGCCGAGGCGCTGATCAGCATTTCGGAGACCACTCTGGGTAACCTGCAGCAGGTCGCCAACGGCGAAACCTGTCCGAACGCCATCGTCTAATGCCTTTCCCTTTTGTGCTCCTCTCCCGGGGGGAGCACATTCAGATAATCCCCACAGATCCCCGCTGCGATACCGTTACACTGGCTTGGTTTTATTAGTTATGTGAATGTTTTGGAGTGAAAATGAACAAATTTGCGGCGCTTCTGGCGGCAGGTATGCTGCTGTCCGGCTGTGTCTATAACAGTAAGGTGTCCACCGGTGCGGAACAGCTGCAGCATCATCGTTTCGTGCTGACCAGCGTCAACGGCCAGGCGGTCAACGCCAGCGACCGGCCGCTGGAGCTGAGCTTCGGTGAGAAGATGGCTATTACCGGCAAGATGTATGTATCCGGCAATATGTGCAACGGCTTTAGCGGGGAAGGTAAAGTGTCGGACGGCGAGCTGAAGGTCAAATCGCTGGCGATGACCCGGATGCTGTGCCACGACGCCCAGCTCAATACCCTGGATGCGACGATCGACAAGATGCTGCGCGAGGGTGCGCAGGTCGATCTGACGGAAAACCAGTTGACGCTGGCGACCGCCGACCAGACGCTGGTCTATAAGCTCGCCGACCTGATGCACTAGCCGGCGTTGAGGTGCCGCTGACGCTGCCCCGCGACGGGGCCGCTGTTAGTAGCCGCAGCTGCCGCCCGCCAGCGCCTGCTCGCTGCAGCGTTTGCCGTTCGGCAGCGCGCACATGCCAATTGCCGAACCATCGAGCTGACGAGCCACCGATAACGAGCCGCCTATCATGGCGCAGTTGGCCTGACCGGCGTCGCTCATCGCCGCCCGCATTCCCGGCGTGACGTGCGCCGCCGTGGCCTGCTGAACGGGTTCACTACTGCACGCGGACAGCAACAGCGCCGCACATCCTACTAACATCGCAGCTCGCATTCTCTCTCCCCTCGGAAACGTCTTAAAAAAGCAAACCCCAGAATAATAGGCAGCGTGGCGGGCGGCGTCGAGAGGGGAAGTACGTATTTATGCGCCTCATTAACATTTTCTAGCAAATTTTCGCCGAAAGCTTGATCTGCCTCGGCCATGTCGCCCGACGCAGGTGGTTCCTCTCCCGGCAGGCAGCCATTTTCTCCGCGAACCACGCAAAATATTGATCTGGTCACGGGTACCCGGCGCATTGAGGACACAAATGCAAAAATGGCGGGGTCAGCGGTTTGCTAAACTACCCCTTATATAATTACAGGGCGCGTCGCGGTTTCACGCGTCCATTCTTTTGCGCAATGTAAGGGTGTCTTCATATGATTACGATTGATGGTAATGGCGCGGTCGCTTCCGTCGCGTTTCGCACCAGTGAAGTTATCGCCATCTACCCGATCACGCCCAGTTCAACGATGGCGGAACAGGCTGACGCCTGGGCCGGCAATGGGCTGAAAAACGTCTGGGGCGATGTTCCCCGCGTGGTCGAAATGCAGTCGGAGGCGGGCGCCATTGGCGCCGTACATGGCGCGCTGCAGACCGGCGCCCTCTCCACCTCCTTTACCTCATCGCAGGGCCTGCTGCTGATGATCCCTACGCTGTACAAACTGGCCGGCCAGCTGATGCCGTTTGTGCTGCACGTCGCCGCCCGCACTGTCGCTACCCATGCGTTGTCGATCTTCGGCGACCATTCCGATGTCATGGCCGTCCGCCAGACCGGGTGCGCCATGCTGTGCGCCAGCAGCGTTCAGGAAGCGCAGGATTTCGCGCTAATCTCGCATATCGCCACCCTGCAAAGCCGGGTGCCGTTTATTCATTTCTTTGATGGTTTCCGTACTTCGCACGAAATCAACAAAATCGCCCCGCTGGCGGATGACACTATTCGCGCCCTGCTGCCGCAGGATAAGATCGCTGAGCATCGCCAGCGCGCGCTCAACCCGGAACACCCGGTGATCCGCGGAACCTCGGCCAACCCCGACACTTACTTCCAGTCCCGGGAGGCCACCAATCCGTGGTACGACGCGGTGTATGACCATGTCGAGAAAGCGATGGACGATTTCGCTGCCGCCACCGGCCGTCAGTACAAACCGTTTGAGTTTTACGGCCACCCGCAGGCAGAGCGCGTGATCGTCATTATGGGCTCGGCCATCGGCACCTGCGAAGAGGTGGTCGATGAGTTGCTGAGTCGCGGCGAGAAAGTCGGCGTGCTAAAAGTCCGCCTCTATCGCCCGTTCTCCGCCGCCCACCTGCTGGCGGCGCTGCCGGAGAGCGCCCGCGCGGTTGCCGTACTGGATCGCACCAAAGAACCCGGCGCGCTTGCCGAACCGCTTTACCTCGACGTGATGACCGCCCTGGCGGAAGCCTTTAACCGCGGCGAGCGCGAGACGCTACCGCGCACTATCGGCGGCCGCTACGGTCTCTCCTCCAAGGAGTTTGGTCCGGAATGCGTGCTGGCGATATTCAGTGAACTGCAGGCCGCCCAGCCGAAGCCGCGCTTTACCGTCGGGATCTATGATGACGTGACCAACCTGTCGCTGCCGTTGGGCGAAAATACCCTGCCGGCAGAGGCCAAGCTCGAGGCCCTGTTCTACGGCCTCGGCAGCGACGGCAGCGTGTCAGCCACCAAAAACAACATCAAAATCATCGGCAACTCGACCCCATGGTTCTCCCAGGGCTATTTTGTCTATGACTCGAAGAAAGCGGGCGGCCTCACCGTCTCGCATCTGCGGGTCAGCGAAAAACCGATTCGTTCATCGTATCTGATTTCGCAGGCTGATTTCGTCGGCTGCCACCAGCTGCAGTTTATCGATAAATACCAGATGGCCGAGCGGCTGAAGCCCGGCGGCATTTTCCTGCTCAACACGCCGTACAGCGCCGATGAGGTCTGGTCCCGCCTGCCCCAGGAAGTCCAGGCCACACTGAATCAGAAAAAAGCGCGTTTTTACGTGGTCAACGCGGCAAAGATCGCCCGCGAATGCAGCCTCGGGGCGCGCATTAATACCGTGATGCAGATGGCCTTTTTCCATTTAACCCAGATCCTGCCGGGTGATAGCGCGCTGGCGGAACTGCAGGCAGCCATCGCCAAAAGCTACAGCAGTAAAGGTCAGGAGCTGGTGGAGCGCAACTGGCAGGCGCTGGCCCTGGCCCGTGAATCACTGGCGGAAGTACCGCTCCAGCCGGTGAACGCCAGCAGTCCGAACCGCCCGCCGGTGGTCTCCGACGCCGCGCCGGATTTCGTCAAAACGGTCACCGCCGCGATGCTGGCCGGGCTCGGCGATGCGCTGCCGGTCTCTGCCCTGCCGCCGGACGGCACCTGGCCCATGGGCACCACCCGCTGGGAGAAACGCAACATCGCCGAAGAGATCCCCATCTGGAAGGAAGCGCTGTGTACTCAATGCAACCACTGCGTCGCCGCCTGCCCGCACTCGGCGATCCGCGCCAAAGTGGTCGCCCCGGAAGAGATGGAGAACGCCCCTGCCAGCCTGCATTCGCTGGATGTGAAATCCCGCGATATGCGCGGGCAGAAATACGTTCTGCAGGTCGCCCCGGAAGACTGCACCGGCTGCAACCTGTGCGTCGAAGTGTGTCCGGCGAAAGACCGCCAGAACCCGGAGATCAAGGCCATCAATATGATGTCCCGCCTGGAGCATGTGGAAGAGGAGAAGGTCAATTACGAGTACTTCCTCAACCTGCCGGAAATCGACCGCAGCAAACTGGAGCGCATTGATATTCGCACCTCGCAGCTGATCAGCCCGCTGTTTGAATACTCCGGCGCCTGCTCGGGCTGTGGCGAAACGCCGTATATCAAACTGCTGACCCAGCTGTACGGCGACCGAATGCTGATTGCCAACGCCACCGGCTGCTCCTCCATTTACGGCGGCAACCTGCCCTCGACACCGTACACTACCGACGCCAACGGCCGCGGCCCGGCGTGGGCCAACTCGCTGTTTGAGGATAACGCCGAATTCGGGCTCGGCTTCCGCTTGACCGTGGACCAGCATCGCCAGCGCGTGATGCGCCTGCTGAGCGAATTCGCCGACAAGCTGCCGGCAGAGCTGAACGCGGCGCTGCACGCCGAGGCGACGCCGGAAGTTCGCCGCGAACAGGTGGCAGCCCTGCGTCAGGCGCTGGCCGGCGTGGCGGGAGCTGAAGAGCTGCTGACCGATGCCGACGCACTGGTGGAGAAATCCGTCTGGCTGATCGGCGGCGACGGCTGGGCTTACGATATCGGCTTCGGCGGCCTGGACCATGTACTGAGCCTGACGGAAAACGTCAATATTCTGGTGCTGGACACCCAGTGTTACTCCAACACCGGCGGGCAGGCGTCAAAAGCCACCCCGCTGGGAGCAGTGACTAAGTTTGGCGAGCATGGCAAACGCAAGGCGCGTAAAGATCTGGGCGTCAGCATGATGATGTACGGTCATGTTTATGTGGCGCAAATTTCGCTGGGCGCGCAGCTGAACCAGACGGTGAAAGCGATTCAGGAAGCGGAAGCCTATCCGGGGCCATCGCTGATCATCGCCTATAGCCCTTGCGAAGAGCATGGCTACGATCTGGCGCTCAGCCACGACCAGATGCGTCAGCTGACCGCCACCGGCTTCTGGCCGCTCTACCGCTTCGACCCGCGTCGGGCAGATGAAGGCAAGATCCCGCTGGCGCTAGATTCCCGTCCGCCATCAGACGCGCTGGCCGAGACGCTGCTTAATGAGCAACGTTTCCGCCGCCTGAACGCCCAGCAGCCTGAAGTGGCGGAGCAGCTATGGAAAGACGCCGCCGCCGATCTGCAGAAGCGCTATGACTTCCTCGCCCAGCTGGCTGGCAAAGCGGAGAAATCGCCAAGCGAAGGTTAACCGCCCCGTCACCTTTGTCCATAAAAAAAGCCCGAACACAACGTTCGGGCTTGTCGTTTTACCGATAAACAACATCATTCCGCAGAATGAGACGGCAACAATAAATTATTGGCATGACAATAAAGGCATATAACGCGCAAATAATACGTGATTAGCCCGGGCATGTATAATTTTTATTTTGTATATTATCTATAAATGCATTCAGCATAATTATCACCATTTCATTGGTATTATTTATTTTAGATTTTACTTATATCGTAACAATTGAGTCTTACCGGATCTCAGACCGCTCCTTTAGCATGAGTTCACTTCCCACCCGGAAGTTAAAACATAAAAACAGTTAAAGGAATTTCTTCATGAAAAGAAAAGTACTGGCCCTCGTTATTCCGGCTTTATTAGCCGCCGGTGCCGCGCATGCGGCGGAAATTTATAATAAAGACGGGAATAAATTAGATCTCTATGGCAAGGTAGATGGTCTGCATTATTTCTCCAGCGACTCGAAAAAAGACGGCGATCAAACTTATTTACGTTTTGGCTTTAAAGGCGAAACCCAGATCAACGATATGCTTACCGGCTATGGCCAGTGGGAATATAACGTTCAGGCCAACAACACCGAGACCTCCAGCGATCAGGCGTGGACCCGTCTGGCATTCGCCGGTATCAAAGTGGGCGATTACGGCTCCTTCGACTACGGTCGTAACTACGGCGTGCTGTACGACGTTGAAGGCTGGACCGATATGCTGCCGGAGTTCGGCGGCGACTCCTACACCTATGCGGATAACTTTATGGCAGGCCGCGCCAACGGCGTCGCAACCTACCGCAACAGCGATTTCTTCGGTCTGGTGGAGGGTCTGAACTTCGCCCTGCAGTATCAGGGCAAAAACGAAGGCCAGAACGCGCAGGATATCAACGTCGGCACCAATAACCGCAGCAGCGACAGCGATGTTCGCTTCGACAATGGCGATGGTTTCGGCCTCTCTACTTCCTACGACTTCGGCATGGGCATCAGCGCGGCGGCAGCTTACACCTCGTCTGACCGTACAGGCGACCAGCAACACTATACTCACACCGAACGATACGCCAAAGGCGACAAAGCGGACGCCTGGACCGCCGGCCTGAAGTACGACGCCAACGATATTTACCTGGCGACCATGTACTCTGAAACCCGCAATATGACGCCATACGGCTCTACCAGCAGTACCAACGGTGGCGGTATCGCCAATAAAACGCAAAACTTCGAAGTCACCGCGCAGTATCAGTTCGACTTCGGCCTGCGTCCGGCCATCTCCTACCTACAGTCCAAAGGCAAAGATCTGTACAATAACGGCCACTATGCCGATAAAGATCTGGTCAAATATATGGACGTTGGCGCGACCTATTACTTCAACCGTAATATGTCCACCTATGTTGATTACAAAATCAACCTGCTGGATGGTAACGACAAATTCTACGAAGACAACGGTATCTCTACCGATAACATCGTCGCCCTGGGCCTGGTTTACCAGTTCTGATGCGCCTGCCCGCCGGTTCCGGCGGGCTTTCCCCCTCCCGCCTCGCTGCAGATAAAACAAAACGCTATATCTCGCGGACTAAAATAGCCGTCCGTTTAATGATATAGTCATGGCCAGTCAGTGCTTGCCCGAGGACGTCCATCATGCACCACCATCCGGTAAAATCTTCCCGAATTATCTCCGTCGCCTACGATGACGCCTCCGCCACACTGGAAATCTATTTCTATCACCAGCCGCCATTACAATATACCGGGGTCCCACCGCGTATTTTTCATGATTTTTTACAGGTGGTGTCAAAAGGCCGGTATTATGACGGGGTGATCAAAGGAAAATTTCCCGAACGCAAGCTACGTTAATGTCAAAGTGTGACTGCGGTCATGATACAAAACGTGCCCTAATACCGTACAATATGAAGGGATACTTAAACAGGAGGTTTTATGAGCAGAATGATTCTTGTCCCTATCGATATCTCTGATAAAGAATTTACTGAACGCATTATCAGTCACGTTGAATCGGAAGCGCGGATTGACGACGCCGAGGTGCATTTCCTCACCGTGATCCCTTCTCTGCCCTATTATGCCTCACTGGGAATGGCCTATACCGCTGAGCTTCCCGGCATGGACGAGCTGCGTGAGGGTTCTGAAACGCAATTGAAAGAGATCGCGAAGCAGTTCTCCATCCCGGAAGACCGGATGCATTTTCACGTCGCGGAAGGATCGCCAAAAGATAAAATCCTTGCGCTGGCCAAGTCGCTGCCAGCCGACCTGGTGATCATCGCTTCGCACCGACCGGATATCACAACTTATCTGCTGGGCTCCAACGCCGCCGCGGTGGTTCGTCACGCCGAGTGCTCGGTACTGGTGGTCCGCTAACGCCGCAGCCCGCCGCCCGGCGGGCTTTTTATTTCCGCATCAGCCGCCCCCGCCTGGCTGCTCGCTGCCGAAAGTGCCGGAAAGATGCTGACATTCCGCCCCTGAATCCGTACCATACACGCCACGGTTGCCTGTCAAACCTCAATAATTGCTACGCGCCAGCGCCACGTTGTTCAGCGGCTGGCAGAATGCGTGCTCTTCTGATGCCACACTATGAATTGAGCCACTATTACATGCTGCAAAACCAAGAAATCAGTAAAAAAGAAAAGTACAACATCGATAAGCTGCAGAAACGTCTGCGCCGCAACGTCGGTGAGGCGATTGCCGACTTCAATATGATTGAAGAGGGCGACCGCATTATGGTTTGTCTTTCAGGCGGCAAGGACAGCTATACCATGCTGGAGATCCTGCGCAATCTGCAGAAAAGCGCGCCCATCTCCTTCTCGCTGGTGGCGGTGAACCTCGATCAGAAGCAGCCAGGGTTCCCGGAGCATATTCTGCCGGCGTATCTGGAGCAGCTGGGGGTTGAATACAAGATTGTCGAAGAGAACACCTACGGCATCGTCAAAGAGAAGATCCCGGAAGGAAAAACCACCTGCTCGCTGTGCTCTCGCCTGCGTCGCGGCATCCTCTATCGTACCGCCACCGAGCTCGGGGCGACCAAGATCGCCCTCGGCCATCATCGCGACGATATCCTGCAGACGCTGTTTTTGAATATGTTCTACGGCGGCAAAATGAAAGGGATGCCGCCGAAGCTGATGAGCGACGACGGCAAACACATCGTCATCCGCCCGCTGGCCTACTGCCGGGAAAAGGACATCGAGCGCTTCTCCCAGGCCAAAGGCTTCCCGATTATTCCGTGCAACCTGTGCGGTTCGCAGCCAAACCTGCAGCGCCAGGTGATCGCCGATATGCTCCGCGACTGGGACAAGCGTTATCCTGGGCGCATTGAAACCATGTTCAGCGCGATGCAGAACGTGGTGCCTTCGCACCTGAGCGACGTCAATCTGTTTGATTTTAAAGGTATCACCCACGGCTCAGAGGTGGTGGATGGTGGCGATCTGGCGTTTGACCGGGAAGATATTCCCCTGCAGCCCGCCGGCTGGCAGCCGGAAGAAGAAGACGCCCGTCTCGATGAGCTGCGTCTGAACGTAGTGGAAGTGAAATAACCCTCACGCGTCTCAGGCAGCCGCCTGAGACGCACTCTCCTGCCCTTACTTCAGCAGTCGTACGCGGCAGGATTTACCTTTGATCTTGCCATTTTGTAACTGCTTATACGCCTTCTGCGCCATATTCTGGCGGATCGCCACATAGACGTGGGCCGGGTGGACGGTAATTTTGCCGATATCGGCACCATCAAAGCCCATATCCCCGGTCAGGGCTCCCAGCACATCTCCCGGGCGCATTTTCGCCTTTTTCCCGCCGTCGATACACAGCGTCGCCATCTCCGCCGTCAGCGGCGCGATGGTGTTGCCCGTCGGCGCCGGCAGCCAGTTCAGGGAAAGCTGCAGCATGTCGGCCAGAATAGTGGCGCGCTGCGCCTCTTCCGGCGCACAGAAGCTGATAGCCAGCCCTTGTTCACCGGCGCGGGCGGTACGGCCGATGCGGTGAACATGCACCTCCGGATCCCAGGCCAGCTCGAAATTCACCACCAGCGCCAGGGATTTGATGTCCAGACCGCGGGCAGCGACGTCGGTCGCCACCAGAACCCGGACGCTGCCGTTAGCGAAGCGCACCAGCGTCTGATCGCGATCGCGCTGCTCAAGGTCACCATGCAGCGACAAGGCGCTCTGCCCGGCGGCGTTGAGCGCATCGCAGACCGCCTGGCAATCGCGTTTGGTATTGCAGAACACCACGCAGGATGCCGGCTGATGCTGGCTTAGCAGGCGCTGCAGCAGGGCAATCTTACCGTGGCGGGAAACTTCAAAGAACTGCTGTTCAATCGCCGGGAGCGCGTCGACAGTGTCGATCTCAATGGTCTGCGGATTGCGCTGCACCCGGCCGCTGATCGCCGCGATTGCCGCCGGCCAGGTAGCAGAAAACAGCAACGTCTGCCGGTCAGCCGGTGCGAAGCGGATCACCTCATCAATGGCATCGCTGAAGCCCATATCGAGCATGCGGTCCGCTTCGTCCATCACCAGGGTCTGCAGCGCGTCAAGGGAGACCGTTCCCTTCTGCAGATGATCGAGCAGACGGCCCGGGGTGGCGACGATAATATGCGGGGCATGCTGCAGGGAATCTCGCTGGGCGCCAAAGGGCTGCCCGCCGCAGAGCATCAGAATCTTGATGTTCGGCAGGCAGCGCGCCAGGCGGCGCAGCTCGCCGGCGACCTGATCGGCCAGCTCGCGGGTCGGGCACAACACCAGCGACTGGGTCTCGAAGCGCGCCGGATCGATATGCTGCAGCAGACCCAGCCCAAATGCGGCCGTTTTTCCGCTGCCGGTTTTTGCCTGCACGCGCACATCTTTCCCCGCGAGGATCGCCGGCAGGGCGGCGGCCTGAACCGGGGTCATCGACAGATAACCCAGCTCGTTAAGGTTGGCTAATTGGGCGGCAGGTAAAACAGTCAGGGTAGAAAAAGCGGTCACAATGTATTCTCGTATTAAAAGGCAGACAATCTGCAGGCGCGTATCCTCGCAGATCTCCGCGCCTGATGCGACAATTTAATCGGCTCTTCGTCAGGCGGCGGATCGGGCTGGGGCTGCGGACGCGGTCGTGGATCGGGTAAAGGAGCCGGATCGTTCGGCTCGGGCGAGATAGGGATAGACTGGGCTGTCAGCTCTGAAGCGTAATACATAGAGGCCTCCCGGAGAGTGATACGGGCGTACCCGCAGGCGTCAACGGCCAGAAACCGTCGGGTGTCTTAGTAAGGGTAGAAGCTGGTCCGGAGAGCGCAAAAAAAAAGCCGACTCAACAAAGCCGGCGTCGTACGAATCAATTGTGCTATGCAGTAATTCAAAAAAGGAAGTAAGACAATATGGAGCGCAACGCCCATCGCTTGACGTTGCATTCACCTGCGAGAGAGATATTGCCCTGAATGGGTAGATGGTTTATTGATTTCGCTCAAACATTGCCGGGTTTTCCCGGCACTACAGCCGCTAAAAGGCGATTCTTTACAGCCATTTACTGCGATGTAACCACCACGCAACACCACCGATGACAACGACTAACATCAAGCAGAAAAGGCTAAACCCCAGATGCCAGCTGTTGCCAGGGATCCCGCCGAGGTTGACGCCGAACAGGCCGGTTAAAAAGGTGCTGGGTAGAAACACCATCGCCATCAATGACATGGTATAGGTCCGCCGCGCCAGCGACTCCTGCATAATCTGGGCGATCTCGTCGCTCATGATCGCCGTCCGCGCGATACAGCTGTCGATCTCATCCAGACCGCGCCCCAGCCGCTCGGCGATATCCTGCATTCGCCGCCGCTGATCGTCACTCATCCACGGCAGCCGCTCGCTGGCCAGCCGGGCATAAACGTCGCGCTGCGGCGCCATATAGCGGCGCATCACAATCAGCTGCTTACGCAGCAGCGCGAGAAATCCGCGCGGCGGCACCTGCTGATCGAGCAGGTCGTCTTCCAGGTCGATAATGCGATCGTGCAGTTGTTCGATAAACTCGCTGGCATGATCGGTCAACGCATCGCAGACCTCCACCAGCCAGCTGCCGCCGTCCGTCGGGCCATTACCTTCCTTCAGGTCGCCCAGCACATCGTCCAGCGCCAGCACTTTGCGCTGACGAGTGGAGACGATCAGCCGCTCATCCATATACAGGCGCATCGCCACCAGCTGGTCGGGCCGCTCATCGGTACTGCCGTTGATACAGCGCAGGGTGATCAGCGCCCCGTCACCGATCCGCGTCACCCGCGGCCGGGTGCTCTCCCCCGCCAGGGCATCGCGTACGTTATTGGGCAGCAACGGGGTGGCCGCCAGCCAGTCGGCGCTGTCGCTATGGGTATAGTTGAGATGCAGCCAGCAAGGCTTGTCTTTGTCGATAATATCGTCATCGGCGAGCGGCTTAACGCCCCCCTGCCCGTCGAGCACCCACGCGAAGATCGCGTCCGGTATCTGCAACTCCGAGCCTTTAATCGCGTCCACTCAACCTCCGTTAATCCATATCTGCTAAATTACGCGCCTTCTCTATAAGGTACGCGAAAGCGCGCATTCTTGCTTTTAATGACCCGGAAATACAGGCCTAGTCGCTTCATTGAAAAGCGCATTCGCCCCCGGTCGCGGCGCTCCCCTCATTTAACGTTAAAACTTAGTGAAATCAAGTTCTTCACGATTCAACACATACAGAGCGACGTTTTGCCGTTTATTTTGCAACTTCTTGCTGTATTATGCTGTTTATTGCGTTAATTTGCGGAGTCAATGGCCATGCATAAGCTCGCCAGGCAAAAACATATTCTCGACAGGCTTAGCGAAACCGGTCAGCTGAGCATCAGCGAACTGGTTGCAGATCTGCAGGTGTCGGCCGATACCATTCGCCGCGATCTGAGCGACCTGGAACAACAGGGCGTGCTGCAGAAAAGCCACGGCGGGGCCATCGCCCTTAACGTCCCGGCCATGACGCGTCAGGGCAGAAACGCTCTTCTCACCCAGACCAAGCAGCGCCTGGGTCAGCAGGTCGCCGCGCGCATTCCCTCTGGCTCGACGCTGTTTCTCGACGCCGGAAGCACGCTGCTGGCGGTGGCAGCCCAGCTGAAAGGGCCGTTGACCGTGATCACGGCTTCTCTGGATATCGCTCAGCTGTTCAGCGACCGTGCCGATATCCAGCTGATCCTGCTTGGCGGTCAGTGGGATAGTAAACAACGGCTGTTCGCCGGCAGCGCCACCCTGTCGCTGGTCACCCGCTACCGGGCCGATATCGCCATTCTCGGCACCTGCGCGCTCCATGCCGGGCTGGGGCTGAGCGCCAGCCAGGAAGCTGATGCCGACGTTAAACGCGCCATGCTGGCCGCCAGCGCCGAGCACTGGCTGGTGGCGGACCATACCAAACTCAACCGCTGCGAACCGTGGCGGGTGGCCGGACTCAGCGACATTCACCATCTTTTTCTTGATCGTCCCTGGGCTGAGCTGGGGGATGACCCCGCCCTCTCTGTACATATTGCTGACGCTTAACAACGTGGAGAACCTGATGAGTAACAACACGATAAATATCGCCCTGATTGGCTACGGATTCGTCGGTAAGACCTTCCACGCGCCGCTTATCCGTTCGGTGCCGGGGCTGAACCTGGCGTTCGTCGCTTCCCGCGATGAAGAGAAGGTCAAACGCGACCTGCCGGACGTCACGGTGATCGCCTCCCCGGAAGCTGCGGTCCAGCATCCGGACGTTGACCTGGTGGTCATCGCCTCCCCTAACGCCACGCACGCCCCGCTGGCCCGCCTGGCGCTGAACGCCGGCAAACATGTGGTGGTGGATAAGCCCTTTACCCTCGATATGCAGGAGGCCCGGGAGCTGATCGCCCTGGCGGAGGAGAAACAGCGTCTGCTTTCCGTCTTCCATAACCGCCGCTGGGACAGCGACTATCTCGGGATCCGTCAGGTGATTGAGCAAGGCACCCTCGGCGCGGTGAAACACTTCGAGTCGCATTTCGACCGCTTCCGCCCGGAAGTCCGCGTCCGCTGGCGCGAGCAGAACGTCCCGGGCAGCGGCTTGTGGTTCGACCTGGGGCCGCACCTGATCGACCAGGCGCTGCAGCTATTTGGTTTGCCGCAGTCGGTGCAAGGTAACATAGCCACCCTGCGCGACGGGGCGGAGATCAACGACTGGGCGCATGTGGTATTAAACTACCCGGCGCATAAAGTGATCCTGCACTGCAGCATGCTGGTCGCGGGCGGCTCGTCGCGCTTCACCGTGCACGGCGATAAAGGTAGCGTTATCAAAGCGCGGGCCGACCAACAGGAGAGCCAGCTGCTGGCGGGCGTGGTACCGGGCAGCGCCGGCTGGGGCCAGGATGACGACCCGCTGGTTATCTATGATGCCTCGCTGCAGGCCCACGCGCAGGCTACCCCGCAGGGCGATCAGCGCCAGTACTATATGCTGATCCGCGATGCGCTGAAGGGCCAGATCGCCAATCCGGTGCCGCCGGTGGAAGCGCTGGCGGTGATGGCCGTTCTGGAAGCGGCGGTGCGCTCTGCTGAAAGTGGTATGGTGCAGACCCTGGACCTGTCCGACGACGAGCGCAACACGCTGCGCTAATCCGCCCTGTTCTCCGGTTACCTGCGCGGCCCGCAGGTAACCGCTACTTTTGCGCCACATTAGAAAAAATCACTATCTATCCGCAGATTAACATTGCTTTATCCTGCTCCATGGCGCAAAGCACCGCTGGAAATTTCAGCCAATTGGGAGGAGGATAGAATGCAGATCGATCCTAATGAGAAAGAGGTTGCTGACGCTGTGGACGCGGCAACCGTACTACCGGACAGGAGAAGCGCATGTATTACACGTTAGGAGATACCACTCTCCATTTTTATCGCTATCAGTGCAAATTTTACGTCGCCCACTGGGAAGGGGGTAACGTGATGAGCGAAAAATTTAAATCGTTTATCGAACAGATCACTGAGAAGACCGGGCTGGATGCGAAACGCGTCGAGACCGCCGCGCGCGATTATTTTACTAACGTGGATTAACAGGCAGTGCTGTTCGTAAGAGACAAGCTGGTGCGGTAGCCGCGCAGGCTAACTCCACCTTTCACCGCCAGGACGCCTCGCGCCGCCTGGCGGCTTCTCTATTCTGCCAGCATTAAACGGTAGTCAGTTTTGCCAGAATGGCGGCGAAGGCGTCATTAACCTTATCGCCGGCGAGCAGTTTTTTACGCAACGTGAAGCTTCTGCCGCTGGAACGGATCAGCAGTCGGACTTTCGCATCATTATTGCTGCGTTCAACTACGGCAACATCCCGCAAGGGAATAACGTAGGTATCGGCATAGAGCCCCGGCGTGAATATCATCGACTCGCCGCTCACGCCAATCACCACCCGATTTTGCAGACGATAGCCATTGCACAGCGCAACAATACCAGCGGCAATAAATACTCCGCCTATACCCATGCCAATCATTAAAATAATGATCCCGGCGATGAGCGCCAGCGCCCCTTGGGGATAAAAGCCTGAGGCATTAAAGGTTAATAGCTGCTGGTTATCAGCCTCGCCCACTGCCGTGGTTGATCGCCAGGGCGTAAATCCGGCGTTAATCCGCGTTTGCAAGCTGAACAGACTACCCACCAGAAAGATCACGCTGGCGGGCACCATCACGATGCCGCCAACAAACGCCAGGACGATGGCCAGATAAGGGTAGCGGCCTGACAGCATTATGCTGATCGCCTGAACCACCACGGCAATAAACAGGGCCAGCACCAGCCAGGACCATACGCCGTCCGCCCGACTATGGAAGTTCAGCTGTCCTTCATCAAGTAATAAATTTCGCGCGACAAAACAGATAATAATATTGACGAACAGGCCTATCCAGGCCAGCTTGTGCACATGCTTCATACCCTACTCCATTATGGTTTTTACTATTCCATTTCCAGGCATTATTAAATACAGTCTCAATGCCGGCTGGATAGTAGCAAAGCGGTACGCAAGATCAATAAAAAGCGCGCGGTCTCCTCACATTCTAATTTATATTCAGCGTGATATTGTTAGTTATCATTTATCGTAATTATATAAACCATCCTATATATTGGCGCTATATATTTTCAGCGCAATAATATCGCCCTGCCGCCAGGTAGGGCGTCGCAGATTAACGCTCCTCAAGCGCCGCCACCGGCGCCGGCGCGCTTTTCCTGCGCAGCAGATAGCCTGCAGCAAGGATCAGCAGCCATACCGGGATCAGGCAGACGGAGATGCGGATGTCCGGGGTCAGATACATCACCCCGAGGATCGCGGCGAGAAACAGCAGACACAGCCAGTTTGTCAGGGGATAGGCGAAACTCTGGAAAGCCGTTACCTTCCCCGCCCGCTGCATGGCGCGGCGGAACTTAAGATGAGTGATGCAGATCATCGCCCAGTTGATGACCAGGGCGGCCACCACCAGGGCCATCAGCAGGGCAAAGGCTTTCCCGGGCATCACATAGTTAATCACCACGCAAAGCGCCGTGGCGACGGCGGATACCGCCAGGGCGGTCAATGGGATCCCGCGGTGGTTCACCCGCAGCAGCGCACGCGGGGCGTTGCCCTGCTGAGCCAGGCCGAACAGCATCCGGCTGTTGCAGTAGACGCAGCTGTTGTAGACCGACAGCGCGGCGGTGAGCACCACCAGATTGAGGGCGTTGGCCACAATATTGCTGTCAATGGCGTGAAAGATCAGCACAAAGGGGCTTCCCCCTTCCACGACGTTCCGCCACGGGTAGAGTGACAGCAGGACCGCCAGCGACCCCACGTAAAACAGCAGAATACGGTAGATCACCTGGTTGGTGGCTTTGGGAATGGTTTTATGCGGTTCGTCGGCTTCCGCCGCGGTGATCCCCACCAGCTCAAGCCCGCCGAAGGAGAACATGATCACCGCCATGGCCATCACCAAGCCCGTGATGCCGTTAGGGAAAAATCCCCCGTCCTGCCACAGGTTGGCCACCGTCGCCGCCGGGCCGCCGTGACCGCTAAATAACAGATAGCAGCCAAAGGCGATCATGCTGATGATGGCGGCCACTTTGACAATCGAGAACCAGAACTCCAGCTCGCCATACACTTTGACGTGCGTCAGGTTGATGGCGTTGATCGCCACGAAGAAGATCGCCGCCGACAGCCAGGTGGGTACCTCCGGCCACCAGTACTGAATATAGATCCCCACCGCCGTCAGCTCCGCCATGCTTACCAGCACGTACAACACCCAGTAATTCCAGCCGGACATAAACCCGGCGAAGGGCCCCCAGTAGCGGTTGGCGAAATGGCTGAACGACCCCGCCACCGGCTCCTCTACCACCATTTCGCCAAGTTGACGCATGATAAAGAAAGCGATAACCCCGGCGATGGCGTACCCCAGCAGGACCGACGGGCCTGCCATACGGATCGTTTGCGCGATACCTAAAAACAGTCCGGTGCCGACCGCCCCCCCGAGGGCGATCAACTGGATGTGGCGGTTTTTTAACCCGCGTTTTAACTGATGCTCTTGCTGCGTTGTCATCTCTGACCTGCCCCTGTCTGTAAAAAGTCACGTTCGCCGGTAGCAACTTTCAGGCCAGCGGAGCGTCTTGCAGCGTCAGACAAAAATTAATTAATTGAAATATATTCAAATATTCTTTTCAAATCAGTTCCGGTAGCTGGTCATGTCGGCGCCGACCTGGCGCATCACACGCGAAAACTGGCCAGATAACGCACAGATCATGAGAAAAAGAGCGGATTAATGCATGAACCTGACCCGTTTTGGTGCATCCGGTTTGCCGCCGTCCGCTCAGGCTTCACGCCAGGCAAAAAACTGTTAGGCTGGTAGCCACTTTTACGTTCCGCTAGTGGCCACTATGTACAACATCGACGACTATGATCTGAAAATACTTACCCTGCTGCAGGCCAATGGCCGTTTAACCAATCAGGAGCTGAGCGAGCTTATCGGCCTGTCCGCTTCCCAGTGTTCGCGCCGCCGTATCGCCCTTGAACAGGCACAGCTTATCCTCGGCTACCATGCGCGTCTGGCGCCGGATGCCGCCGGGCAGGAGATGCTTGGCCTGATTGAGGTGCGTCTGCTGAATCACACCCCGCAATGCGTGGAGAGCTTTCATCAGATGCTCAGTGAAGTGGACGCCATTCTGGACGCCTGGAAAACCACCGGCGACGCCGATTATCTGCTGCGGGTAACGGTCCCGGACCTGCCCGGCCTGAGCCATTTGATCAGCCATATTCTGGCGCAAAACAAAGGGGTGGCCCATCTGAAAACCGCCGTCGTGCTCAACCGCCTTAAAGAGAACGGCCAGCTGATGCCGGGCACGACCCCGCTGCGCTGAACCGGGGCACAGTGCCCTGCGCTGGTGCAGACGCGGGGCCAGACAATGCGCGACAAGCGGCAAATTCGCACAATTCACGCATTAGGAAACCATAAAACGCACGACCCGTGCAATTTCCTCTTCCTGTCAGAACAACAGGTTAGGCTAAACCACGGCTATTTTTTCCGCAAACGCTCGCCAGGGCACGCTCCTCTGGTGCGATTTTTGCAAACAAGAGCTTATCCTTGTTAACGAAAAGATAGTGCTTATTTATGGATAACGTCCTTTCCCCTGAAAAACTGACCCACACCTGGCTGGAGGATGCCCTGGCGCTGCTGTTCGGCACGCTGATGATCTCCTTTGGCATTATCCTCTTTCGCCAGGCTGGCGCCCTGACCGGCGGGACGGCGGGCATGGCCTTTCTGATCCACTACGCCACCCACTTGCCGTTCGGCGTGGTTTTCTTCGCCATTAACCTGCCATTCTACTGGCTCTCTGTCCGGCGGATGGGCGCCGCCTTCACGCTGAAAACCTTCTGCGCGGTCGGACTGGTGTCGCTGTTCTCCGACCTGCACGGCTACTTTATCCATGTCGATCGCCTGAACCCCTATTACGCCACCCTCTTCGGCAACATCATGGTCGGCATCGGCTTTGTGGTGCTGTTCCGCCATAAAGCGAGTCTCGGCGGCGTCAATATTCTGGCCCTCTATCTGCAGGATAAAAGCGGCATCCGCGCCGGTAAATTCCAGATGGTAGTGGACGCCTGCATCGTCACCGCCTCGCTGTGGGTGGTTAGCCTGCCGATGCTGCTGGTCTCTGTCCTCGGCGCCGTGATTTTGAATTCGATTATCGCCATGAACCACCGCCCCGGACGCTATGCGGTGTAATGGCTTCACCTTTAACGGTCATTTCAGGAGTAACCACTGTGTTCCAGAACGTTGACGCCTATGCGGGCGATCCTATCCTGTCGCTGATGGAAGCCTTTCAACAGGATCCCCGGGCAGACAAAGTTAACCTCAGCATCGGGCTGTACTATAACGAGCAGGCCATTATTCCCCAGCTGGAGGCGGTCCGTCAGGCCGCTGACCGGCTGCAGAGTCAGCAGCAAAAGGCCAGCCTTTATCTGCCGATGGAGGGGCTGGCGCCCTATCGCCGCGCGGTCCAGACCCTGCTGTTTGGCGACAATCATCCGGCGTTGCGTGCCGGACGCATCGCCACCATCCAGACACTGGGGGGCTCCGGCGCGCTAAAGGTGGGCGCTGATTTCCTCAAGCGCTACTTCCCCGACTCCGCGGTCTGGGTCAGCGATCCAACCTGGGAGAACCACGTTGCCATCTTTGCCGGCGCCGGCTTTGAGGTACATACCTATCCCTGGTTCGACAGCGCCACCCGCGGGGTGAATTTCCCCGCTATGCTCGCCGCCCTCCAGCAGCTGCCGCCGCGCAGCATTGTGCTGCTTCACCCTTGCTGCCATAACCCGACGGGGGCCGATCTCACCCGCGAGCAGTGGGATCGGGTGATTGAGGTGTTGATCGGCAGGGAGCTGATCCCATTCCTTGATATCGCCTACCAGGGCTTCGGCCGCGGACTGGACGAGGATGCCTATGCCATTCGCGCCATCGCCAGCGCCGGGCTGACGGCGCTGGTCAGCAACTCGTTCTCGAAGATTTTTTCGCTGTACGGCGAGCGCGTCGGCGGCCTGTCGGTGGTCTGTGACAACGCCGATGCCGCCGGGCGCGTGCTGGGCCAGTTGAAAGCCACCGTGCGCCGCAACTACTCCAGCCCGCCGGGGTTTGGCGCCCAGGTGGTGTCGCAGGTGCTCAACGATCCCGAGCTGAATGCCCTGTGGCAGGAAGAAGTGGAGGCCATGCGCACCCGCATCAGCGCCATGCGCGTCGCGCTGGTGAAGGCCCTGCAGGCAGCCCTGCCGGCGGGGGATTTTTCCTATCTGCTGACCCAGCGCGGCATGTTCAGTTACACCGGCTTTAGCGCCGATCAGGTAGACGTTCTGCGTCAAGAGCATGGCATCTATCTGATCGCCAGCGGTCGGGTCTGCGTGGCCGGGCTCAACCACGGCAATATTGCGCGGGTAGCCAGCGCCTTCGCCGCGGTCTGCGCACGCTAGCCGGGTCAACCCCGGCGTGGTAGAGCGATTAATCGCGACGCAGCCGGCGAGCCAGGCGGGTCCCCAGCGTCTGAATAAGCTGGACAATAACAATCAGCACCAGGGCGGTAGTGAGGGTGGCGAAAACGTCGAAGCGCTGATAGCCATAGGTAATAGCCAGATCCCCGATTCCCCCGCCGCCCACTGTACCCGCCATGGCTGTGGCGCCGAGCAGACCGATGGTCGCCGTGGTGAGGGCCAGAATCAGCGATGCCGCCGCCTCCGGCAGCATAAAGTGCCAGACAGTCTGCAGCGGGGTTGCGCCCATGGCGTCCGCGGCCTCGAGGATCCCCTCATCCACCTCCAGCAACGAGCTCTCCACTAGTCGGGCAATATAGGGGGCGACAAAGACGATCAGCGGCACGATGGCTCCCGCGGTGCCGATAGTGGTGCCCACCAGCAGTCTGGTAAAGGGCAGGATCACAATCAGCAAAATGATAAACGGCAGCGAGCGCAGCACGTTAATCAGCGGATTCAGCGCCTGATGCACCACCGGGTTGGCCACGATGCCGCCGGGACGGCAAACCACCAGCACAATCCCCAGCGGGACGCCGATCAGCGCGCCAAAGCCCAGCGAGACGGCGACCATAATCAGGGTGTCATGCAGCGCCAGCAGAAACTGATCGCCGGTGATGGCGGTATCAATAAGATCAAACATGGGTGATTTTCACTCCTGCATCGACCAGATGGGTGATGGCGCGTTCGGTTTCGTCAGGCTCGCCGAGGAGCTGCATAATCATAAATCCCAGAATCCGGCCCTGAACTTCAGACATGCTGGCAAACAGGATATTCACCTCGACAGCATACTCGCGGATCAGGTGGTTAATAATCGGCTTCTGCGCCGTCGCGCCGACAAATTCGAGGCGTAAAGCTCGGGCGCCGTTATCGCGCTGCAGGAACGACGCCACCCGCTGCGGCAGGCGGTCGTGCACCACCGACTGCACGAAACTGGCAGTGACCGGATGCTGCGGCTGAGCAAAGAGATCAAAAACCGCCCCCTGTTCAACGATACGGCCCGCCTGCATCACCGCCACCTTGTGACAGATTTTCTGGATCACCGACATCTCATGGGTGATCAGTACGATGGTGATGCCATACCGACGATTAATCTCCTGCAAAAGCAGTAAGATCTGCACCGTAGTGTGGGGGTCGAGCGCCGAGGTGGCTTCATCGCACAGAAGGACCGACGGGTTGGTGGCCAGCGCCCGGGCAATACCGACCCGCTGCTTTTGTCCGCCCGACAGCTCATTAGGGTAGCTGTGGATTTTGTCGCTCAGATCGACGAACGCCAGCAGTTCCGCCACCCGCGCCTGGATAAAGGCCTTGTCGCGCCCCTGTAAAATAAGCGGGATGGCGATGTTATGAAAAACGGTTTTCGAATTCAGCAGATTAAAATTCTGAAAGATCATGCCGATATCTTTTTTGATGGCCTGCAGGCGCTGGCCGCTGCAGGCCTGTAGCGGCTCGCCGTTTAACAGTACCTCGCCCTCGCCAGGCGTTTCCAGACGATTAATCAGCCGTAATAAGGTGCTTTTTCCTGCCCCGCTGTAGCCAATAATGCCAAAAATATCGCCTCGCTCAATGCTGAGATTAATATCCTGCAAGGCCAGAACCGGATGTCCTTTCCTGGAAAAGCTTTTACTGACGTGGCGAAATTCTATCATCGCGTTATTCATTTTAAATAGTCAGGCAGCAGGTAACCATCATACTGCGGATGGCTGAGAATATATTTTTTGAACTCGGCCGAGTGGTAGCCATCGATAATATCTTTGGCAAACTGCGCCTTCTGATTTTTACCGGCGACGGTCACGACATTAATAAAATGGCTGGTGGCTGCTTCCAGCTTTAATGCCGAGGTCAGGGACATACCGCTGGAGACGGCAAAATTGCCCTGAATCAGGCCATAGTCGACGTCCGGCAGAGCGCGAACCTGCTGGGCATTATCCATCTCTTTTAGGACAATTTTGTAAGGATTATCTACGATGTTACGCTGCGAAAAAGTGGCCGGATCGCTGTCTGGTTTAATTTTCACCCAGCCAAGGCTCTCCAGCACCAGTACCGCGCGATATTCATTTGACGGCTGGTTTGGTACCGACACGACGGTGCCCGCCGCCGGGGTCCCCAGGGTGGTCAGTTTCCCACCATACAGCCCCATCGGCGGCGTGGGGACCTGCACAATGCCCACGTTATCGATCCCCAGCCGCTCATTAATTGCTTTCAGATATACCGGATGCTGCATAATATTCGCTTCGATATCGCCGCGGGCTACCGCGTCATTCACCTGAATACCGTCGCTGAAATCCTTATATTCGATTTTATACCCTTTACTCAATAAATAGGGCGCGACGCCTTTCTCAAATTGTTCTTTATACGGCCCGGGGTTAAAGCCGACGCGGATAAGATGAGCGTCGGCGGCGGCATAAAAAGAGGTGGCCGACAACAGGGCGAGAGCTATCCCGCGCGCAACTGACTTGTTCATAAGGTATTTTCCTGGAGGGTTGGCGATATTGAACGATTAAATCACAGCCGACTGTGGGTTGTAAGCCAGAACGCCGAATTTCCTTTTGCTAATTCCTCATTAACTTTTGCTATACCGACATATCTTAAAAACAAGAATCTTTTGCGTATATTGTTATTTAGCCAGCCGCTATAAATCCCTTAAAGATGGTTAATTATTCGTGATTTAAACCGGGAATGTTATGCCTGATTTTACTGCTTCGCCGCTGGTGGACGCCCTGGAAGAGAATCTGTTCAGCCTGCTGGAAAAACTGGCCGCGGAGGTCAACACCGAAGCACTGCCGCTGATCGATCTTTCCAGCGGCAGTCCGGATCAACCCACCCCGCCGGAAGTGATCGACTCGCTGCAGAGCGCTATTCATCGTCGTGAAAACCATGGCTACCCGTCGTTCTGGGGCAAACCACAGGTCCGCGAGGCGATCGCCCGGTTCTATCGCCGGCAGTATGATGTGGAACTCGATCCGCACAGCGAAGTCGCCGTGTTTCAGGGGTCGCATATCGGTATAGGCGGCATCCCGCGGGCGCTGCTCAGCCCCGGGCAATACCTCATCTCCACCGATCCCTGCTATCCGATTTACCGCTCGGCGGCGCTGCAGTCCCAGGCGGCGTTTTATGGCCTGCCGCTCAGGGCGGAGAACCATTTCCTGCCGGATTTTAACGATCTTCCCTGGGAAGTCGCTGACAAGGCCGGGCTGGTGGTGCTTAACTATCCGCATAATCCAACCGGCGCCCTCGCCACGCCGGCGCTGTTCGCCAGCGCACTGCAGTTTGCTCGTCGTCACCAGGTGCCGATCCTCCATGATTTTGCCTATGCGGCCATCGGCAGCGCGGCCAGCGATGCGCCGCTGAGCCTCTTCTCCCAGCCCGACGCGAAAGCATGGGGAGTGGAAACCTATACTTTTTCCAAGACCTTTAATATGGCCGGCTGGCGCTTCGGCTTCGCGGTCGGCAACGCCTCGATTATCCGGGCGTTTAAAAAGCTGCACACCCATAGCTACAGTACGGTGTTTGGCGCGATTCAGGATGCGGCGATCGCCGCGCTCAACCTGCCGGCCGAACGGATTGCGCAGCTGACGGCGGTCTATCATCAACGTCGGGAGTGGGTTCTGCGTCGACTGGCCGCGCTGCGCTGGCCGGCGCGTGACGCACAAGGCACTTTCTTCCTCTGGCTCGGCGTACCGCCCGGCTACCGTTCGCAGGAGTTTGCCCGCCTGCTGCTGCAGGAAGCGCATATTCTGGTGGCGCCGGGCACGGGTTTTGGCGCAGGGGGAGAAGGATTTATTCGCATCAGCCTGACCGCAGGGGACGAGGCGCTGAGCAACGCGCTGGACCGTCTTGCCCGGCTGGCGCTGTTTTAGTTCGCCGCCGGGAGAAGCAAACCGCAACCCTGGCCGTCGGGGATTACCCGGCTGACGAGTCCATCACCGACAGCACGATTTTGCCCTCAAGATGCCCCTGCGCTGCTCGCTCATGCGCCATCTGCGCCTGCGCAAGGGGGAAAACGCTGTCAATTGCAACCCGGATGGCCCCGGCGTCCAGCAGGTCGGCAAGCCGGGCGAGCTGCGCGCCGCTGGAGCGTACCTGGGTGGTGGAAACCGTCACTCCGCGCTGTCGCGCCTCTTCCGTCCCGGCAAAGCCGAGCGGAAAGATCGGGTACAGCGCGCCGCCGGGTCGCAGGGTACGCAAAAAACGGCCGCTGGCCGGCCCGCCCGGCGCATCAATGACCAGATCCAGGTCACGCACCGTCTCCTCCACTGCGGTGGTTGTATAGTCGATAACGCTATCGGCGCCGAGCTGACGTAAAAAGGCTTCATGGCGGCCCGCGGCGACGGCAATCACCTCGGCGCCCTGCCACTTCGCCAGCTGCACGGCGAAATGACCGACTCCCCCTGCCGCGCCGTTGACCAGGACGCGTTTACCCGCCAGCGGCACCGGCCGATGCGGCCCCGGCTGCAGCGGATTCGCCACCTCATGCCCGGGATCGATCATGAACTGCCAGGCGGTCAGGAGCGACATCGGCACCGCGGCAGCCTGCTGATGGCTCAGGGTTAGGGGTTTGCGAGCGAGGTCGCTGACCGGCACGCTAACGTACTCGGCGTAAGCGCGGCTGCCCCCTGCCGCCCCTTCGGGAAAACGCGCCATAGCATACACTTCGTCGCCGACCGCCACCTCCCGGACGTCATCCGCCCGCGCCACCACCACCCCGGAGAGATCGGTCCCGAGGATCAAGGGAAAGCGGACCTCGGGCCGCCACTCCGGCGGCAGCTGTTGATAGCCATCGCGCAGATAGCTGTCCGGCGGGTTCACGCCCACCGCGTGCACCTGTACCAGTACTTCACCGGCCTGCAGGACCGGCATGGGCGCATCCTCATAGCTCAGGACCTCCGGCCCGCCAAAGGCGTGCTGTTGAACAGCCTTCATCATCTGCGTCGACATCGCTTTCTCCTCATATGGAAATGCGTTATATTTAACGGAGCACTGTTCCGAATATATGGAGCAGTGCTCCGATTGTCAAGGAACGCCAATGAGAGCTGATGCCAGAAAAAATTATGATCTGTTGATCGACGTGGCCCGGGAAGTGTTTGTGGAGCAAGGCGCCGAGGCCTCGCTGCGCGATATCGCCCGCCGGGCGGGCGTCGGAATGGGAACCCTCTATCGCCACTTTCCCAACCGCGACAGCCTGCTGGAAGCCCTGCTCCGCAGCCGCTTTGCGGCGCTAACCGCCCGGGCTGAGTCGCTTCTGCTCGCCGCCGATCCTGCCGCGGCGCTGCTGGAGTGGCTGGCCGAGAGCGTGGCGTTTACCCATCAGCATCGCGGGATCATCGCCCCGCTGATGAGCGCCATCGACGATCCTGAGTCCGCCCTGCACAGCGCCTGCGTTGCCCTGCGCGCCGCCGGTACGTCGCTGCTTACCCGCGCGCAGCAGGCCGGGCTGGCACGGCCAGATCTCAGCGGAGAGGAGCTGTTCGATCTGATCGCCGCGCTTGCCTGGCTGCGGGAGCAACCGTCCCATGCCCCGCGCGCAGAGCGGATTTTAGCGGTGCTGGCCGACGCGATCCTGACTGCCGGCTAGCGGCGGCCGGTCACCGACGAGACAGCGCGCCTGGCGGGTAACCAGAACACCAGCCTTTAGCGATCAAACGCCCAGCGAGCCCCGCTGGTCAGCGCCCGCTCGAAGGCGGGACGGCCGGGGCCGGCCAGCCAGCCGGCGAAGGTGTGCAGCTGCGGGTGCAGCTGGCGCAGGGCGTCGAGGTCGGCGTGCCCGGCCAGCCGCCCGTCGTCCACCAGCCCGGTCAGCTTGTGCAGAAAAGGACTGGCGGCCAGCACCTCGTCGGAAAATCGCGAATAGGGGATCGGCCGTCCCGCCGCCGCGGAGAATAACACCTCCAGCTGACGACCGGTCACGCTGTCGCTGGCGATCTCGAACGTCTTGCCGGCAAACCGCGCCGGCGCGGCAAAAACCGACGCGACAAGATGGCCGATATCCTCCACCGCCAGCACCTGCATTCTCCCCTCCGGCAACATAAAAAATTGAAAACGACCTTTATCAAGGCCAAAACCAGGCATCACCAGCAGCTCCATAAAGGTGGCGGGCCGCACGATGGTCGCCGCCAGCGGCAGGCGGCGAATATGCCGTTCAATTTCCGCTTTGGTGTCATAATGCGCTACGCCGGTCGGCGTCTCCCCCGTCGCGCTGCCGGAGCTGTACACCAGATGCTTCACCCCGCACTCGACGGCGAGATCGGCGATGGTTATCCCGTAGCGTACCTCCTGCTCATCGGTCACCGTCCCTCCCGGCGAACTGGGCTGGACGCTGAAGACGCCGTCGACCCCGGCCATCGCCGACCGCATTGCCGCCCGGTCTTCAAAGGTACCCACGACCAGCTCGGCTCCCCGCGCCGCCAGCGCAGCGGCCCCGGCGGAGAAAGGATCCCTGACCAGCGCCCGAACCTGCCAGCCGCGGTGCAGCAGCGCCCGCGCCACCGAGCCGCCCTGCTGACCGGTGGCGCCAAAAACCAACACGGTTTGCGCATTATTCATCACTGTTCCCCTTATCTGCAGCCTGTTTCCCGGCCTCTCGCCAGCGATAGTCACCTTGCTTATCCTTCTCCAGCCAGCCGCAGGAAGGCCCGGCAAAATGCCCGGTGAACCATTGAGCATGATGGCTTGCCCCCCACGCCATCATCTCCCGTCGCGAGACTTCCGCCTGCCGGGGATCGCCGCAGAACGCTGAATTCCACTGCGGATGGGCAAACTGGATCGGGGAATGCAGAAGATCGCCGGAGAAACAGGCGTAGTCATCTCCGGCGGCGAGGACCAGCGCGGCATGGTCCGGACTGTGGCCGGGGGTGGGAATAAAGTCGATCCGTCCGCCAACCCGCGGCCGGGTCGCCACATCGACGGTCTCCAGCTGGCCGGCCTCAATCACCGGCAGCAGGCTGTCAAGCCACAGCGCCCGGTAGCGTTCGCTGTTTTTCACCCGCGACAGCTCTTTTGCCGAGCACAGATAGCGGGCGTTGGGAAACAGCGGCACCCAGCGATCGTCCTGCCAGACGGTATTCCATCCGACATGGTCGGTATGCAGGTGAGTCAGTAGCACCAGGGTCACGTCCTCCGGGTTCACCCCCGCGGCGCGGAGATTCTCCAGATACGGCGTGTTAAGTTGATGATAGAGGGGATTGCCGCCGCGCTCCCGACCATTGCCGGTGGCGGTATCGATAACAATCAGATCGTGGGGGGTCTGCACCACCCAGCTGTGGATTGACAGCGCAATCGGCTGAATAACGGCCTCCGCCTCCGCCTCCGCTACCGGGAACGCCTCTGGATAGAGCGCTGCCGGCTGCAGGGAAATCTCGCGCTCCGGCACTTTGAAAATCAGGCTATCGCCTGTCTGGTAAGTTTGCATCACTCCCTCCGCGCGCATTGCGCTGGTTGATTTATCGGGGTGATATTCACTATGCTGCCGGGATAACCCACATTCAAATTGATTATCATAATGAACAAAATCATTGAAAATGATTTTAGTCGTATCGATCTGAATCTGTTGACAGTCTTGATGGTGCTGTACCGCGAAGGGAGCGTCACCCGCACCGCAGAGGTGCTGCATCTTGGCCAGCCGGCTATCAGCGGGGCGCTGAAACGGCTGCGCGAGATGTTTGACGACCCGCTGTTCGTCCGCAGCGCCAGAGGCATGCTGCCGACGCCGCGGGCGCAAGCGCTGATGACCGACCTGCAGCCGCTGATGGAAAACCTGCATTCGGCGATGTTTGGCGCCGGAGAGTTCGTCCCGGCGCGCGCGCAGCAGCTTTTTCGCATCGGCCTCAGCGACTGGAGCGAACACTGGCTGATGCCCCAGCTGTTACCCGGGCTGATGCAGGAGGCGCCCGGAGTCTCACTGCAGTCGATAGCCGCCGACCCCTTCCAGGTTCGCCAGTTGCTGGAGGAGGAGCGCATTGATGTCGCGGTGTCTGTCAACAAACAGAGCCGCGGGGAGGTGGTCAGCGAGCCAGTGATGACCATGGGAGTCACCACCCTGTGGTCGCCGCAGCAGATCCCCTGCCGCGGGCCGCTGTCGGTGAGCGACTTTGTCGCCTGGGAACACGTGATGGTGGCCTATCGCGAAACCGGCCACGGTGAAATTGACCGCCAGCTCGCCAGCCAGGGACTCGCGCGGCGCGTGCGCTTTGCCACGCAGAATTTCTCCACCTTTCCCCTGCTGCTGACCACCCTGCCGCTGTTCGCCACCGTCCCGCAGGGGCTGGCGCAGCGCTGGCAGGCGCAGTATGCGCTGCGCGCGGACGCTCCGCCGGTAGCGTATCCGGAATTTACGCTGTGCATTTTGCGGCACAAACGGCGGGCGCAGGATCCGGCGCTGAACTGGCTGGTGACGAAGTTAAAACAGGCCATGCGCGGCCAATAACCGGGCCGATGCCCCGGCATCAGGCCTCGCTGTGCGGGGGTTGCAGCACGCGCCTGCTCCAGTCATAAAACGCGCGCACCGCCGGCGGCAGATAGCGGTTTTGCGGATAGACCAGCGACAAGGGAAGATCAGACGCGGCCTGCTCCAGACAGGCGACCAGCGCCCCGCTCTGCAGATAAGGTTGCGCCAGATAGCTGGCGACGCGGATCAGGCCCAGCCCCTGAATGCCGGCCTGAATGTAGGCATCGGTATCGTCGACCACCAGCGTCTCCCGCATGCGGATCGCGCAGTCGCCTTCATCGAGGGAGAAAAGCCAGTCGATGGTCCGCCCGGTACGGTGATTCAGGTAGCCCACCGCCCGATGCTGGTGCAGTTCGTCGATGCTCTGCGGCCGGCCGTGGGCCGCGAGCCAGGCCGGCGAGGCGAGGACCATCCAGCGGTAGCGGGCCAGAGGACGCGCCACCAGGGTGGTGGAATCTTCGATCCGCCCGGTACGGATCACGCAGTCGAATCCCTCCTGAATAATATCTTCCACGTTGTCGCTTGAGCAGAGGATCAGCTCCAGGTCGGGATACTGCTGCAAAAACTCGCCGATCCTCGGCAGAATGCAGTGGCGGGCAAGGGATTGCGGCATCCCTACCTTGAACCGCCCGGCTGGCTGAGCCGAGCGCCCGGGAAAGGAGGCTTCCATCGCCGCCATCTCGGCCAGCAGCCTTTTACACTCCTCATAATACCGGCGACCCTCCGCCGTCACGCTGAGCTTGCGGGTGGTGCGCTGGAGAAGCTGCGCCCCGAGCCAGGCTTCCAGCTCCTTCACCACCCGCGATACCGTGGAGCGCGGCTGCCCGAGCACCTCCGCCGCGCGGGCGAAGCTGTGGGCATCCACGACCGCAACATAGACCTGCATGGCATCCAGTTTGTCCATTTCGTTACCTCCCCCAGCGCTCATTATCCCATTATTACGAACAGTCTAACCCGAAACGCTGTACTTATCGAATGTCGACCGTCCCCCTACACTGAGCCTGTAGCCCGTCCATACAAGACTTAACTGAGCAAGGAGTTAAAATGAAAACTGATAATCTTAATCATGCGGAAAAGGTATTGGTGCTGGGAGCGGGACAACTGGGCGCCGCCGTTCTCGATGCGCTGGTGCCTGCGGTAATCGAGCGCCAGGGCACGGTCTCGGTCATCGTCTCGCCGGCGGCCTGGGATGAAGCCGGCCAGCTGCGGTCGGCAAACCATCAGGCGCTGGCCGACGCCGGATCCACCTTCCTCGCCGTCGACATCGCCGGTAGCGCCATGGAGACGCTGGCCGATCAGTTTCGCGGATTCACCACCGTGATTAACTGCATGGGGTTTGTCGCCGGTCCGGGGACACAGCTGAAAATTACCCGCGCGGTGCTGGCGGCCGGGGTACCCCGCTATTTTCCCTGGCAGTTTGGCGTCAATTACGATGTGGTAGGCAAAGGCAGCGGTCAGCCGGTCTGGGACGAGCAGTACGATGTCCGGACCCTGCTGCGCGCGCAGCGGGCCACGGAGTGGGTCATTGTCTCCACCGGGATGTTTACCAGCTTTCTCTTCGAACCAGACTTCGATGTAGTGAATTTATCCAACCGAACCCTTCACGCCCTTGGCAGCTGGGATACCCAGGTGACCGTCACCTCACCGGCGGATATTGGCCGCCTGACCACGGCGATTTATCTGCATCAGCCGCGGATCGTCAACGAGGTGGTGTTTGTTGCCGGCGAAACGACCTCTTACCGGCAGTTGGCGGATACCGTGGAGCGCGTAACGCAGCAGACGTTCAGCAAAGCCGTCCACACCCTGCCCGCCCTGCTGGAGCAGCTGCGGACAAACCCGGATGACGCCATGCTGCGCTATCGCGCCGCCTTCGCCCGGGGGGATGGCGTGTGGTGGCCGATGGGCGACACCTGGAATGCCCGCCACCAGCTGCCGACCCAGGACATTGCCGGCTGGCTGCAGACCGCGCGCTGATTTTCTCTCACAGGACAGAATGACGATGAACAAGTTAATTCCACTGATCGTATTGAGTTGTCTGCTGCCCCTGGCGGCAAATGCCAGAACCATCACCGCCACCGGCGATACCCTGGACCATGCGGAGAGCAAAATCCGCCAGCAAGCCGCCCGCGAGGGCGCGACTACCTATCGCATCACTGAAGCGCGAATGGGCAACAAAGTGCATATCACGGCGAAAATCGCGGACTAAAGCACCGGCGTCAGGCTCAGGGATGAGCTGCCGGCAGCCCGCGCGCCAGGTCAGGCGCTCATTTTTTCCCGTCGACGATCGCGGCCCGGCGGCGCGCCATACAGGCGAGCGTATTCCCGGGTGAACTGCGACACGCTGATATAGCCCACCTCCCCGGCAGCCTGCGCAATACTCATCCCTTCCGCCAGCATCAGGCGGCGGGCGTGGATCAGGCGTAACTGCTTCTGAAACTGCAGCGGCGACAGCGTGGTCATGGCGCGGAAATGACGGTGAAAGACAGAGACGCTCATCCCGGCGGCGTCGGCCAGCGCGTCGACGCTGACTGGCTGCATAAAATCCCGGCGCAGCATCGCCACCGCCCGACGGATCCGCGCCGAATGGCTGTCTACGGCGCCCAGCGCCCGGATGGCCGGCCCATGGACACTCTGCAACAGCCAGTAATGCAGCTCCCGCCGCAGACCTTCCCCCAGCACCGCCAGCGCCCCCGGTTGATCAAACAGCCTTGCCAGCCGGTAAGCGGCATCCGTCACATCGGCGTTCATCGGTTCGATACCAACGCGGGGCGCCTCATCCGGCCCTGACGGCCCGGCCTCCTGCAGCTCGCGCAGGATAGCCAGGTCCAGCTCCAGCACCAGCGCGTAATAGGGAAAACGCTGACTGGCCTCGGTGATCTGGCTGGTAGTGGGAACATCCGCGGCAATCACCATCGCCTCGCCCGGACCATAGTCAAAGCTGGCCAGGCCGGTGGTCACGCTCTTACGCCCCTGGAGCAGCATGGCCACCAGCGGCCTGGCGATAGCCGCCTGCAGGTCACCAGGATGCAGGGCCCGCACCAGAGTAATACCGGGAACCGGGGTAACTGCCACCCCGCTGCTATCGACATGAGCATCGGCAAACCGGCGGCAGAGATCGAACAGAGCGTCGCGCATAAGATCCTTTCAGGCAAGTTTTAAAGCCTGAGTATGCGCTATTTCCCGGCAAAAGGGAGTGAACGGAGAGAAATGGGCAAAAAATAACAAGGATTGGGCAACCCGGCCCGGTGAGCCTCTCCTATTGTAAGGACTCCACATACCAGAGAGGACCGAACATGACTAAAATTGCACTTATTACCGGCGCCAACCGCGGCCTTGGCCGTCAGACCGCACTGGATATCGCCCGCCAGGGTGGGGATGTCATCGTCACCTACCGCGGCAGTCTCGAACAGGCGGAAGCGGTGGTCGCCGACATCCGCGCCCTGGGCCGCAAGGCCATCGCCCTGCCGCTGGATATGGCGCAAACCGCCAGCTTCCCGGCCTTCGCCGACAGCCTCGGCAGCGCGCTGGCCAGCGTCTGGGGGCGGGCCACTTTCGACCACCTGATCAATAACGCAGGGCACGGCGAATTCGCCCCGCTGGCCGAAACGCGCGAAGCGCAGTTCGACGGGCTGTTTAACGTCCACGTTAAGGGGGTATTTTTCCTCGTACAAACCCTGCTGCCGCTGCTGGCAGACGGCGGGCGGATCGTTAACTTTTCCTCCGGGCTGACCCGCGTCTCCTATCCTGGCTTCTCCGCCTACGCCGCCGCCAAAGCGGCTGTGGAGATGCTGAGCGTGTATATGGCCCGCGAGCTGGGCGGGCGCGGCATCACCGTCAATACCATCGCCCCCGGGGCTATCGCCACCGATTTTGGCGGCGGGCTGGTGCGGGACGACTCGGGGGTTAACGCGCAGTTTGCCGCCATGACGGCGCTGGGACGGGTGGGCGTTCCCGAGGATATTGGGCCGATGATCGCCAGCCTGCTACGCGACGATAACCGCTGGGTGACCGCCCAGCGGATCGAGGTGTCGGGCGGACAAACCATCTGACGACTCAGGCTGGCAGGATGCGCTCCAGCGCCAGGCCTGCCAGCCGCACGGTCTCCAGAAGACGCGGCAGACTATCCCCTTCCCGCGCTTTCGCCGACAGGCCAAGCATCAACGTATCCATATAGTCAGTCACCCGCAGCGCGTCCTGCGGGCGATGGCGGGCGATATACTGCTGGATTTTGGCTCTTGCCGCAGCATGCCATTCGCCTGCCGCCACCCGGGCATCAGCATCCTGACAATGTACCCCCTCCAGCACCAGGCAGCCGGCGGCGGCCGGATCGGCCACATAGCGGCGAGCCGCCTCCTGCAGTACGGCGATGAGCGACGCCGCCACCGGCTGGTCGTCTCGCAGCAGGGCATCAATGGGAATGGCCCCGGTCTGGCTGTAGCGCTGCAGGACGCGGGTATACAGCCCGAGCTTACTGCCAAAAGCGGCATAAAAGCTCGGGGGGTTGATGCCGAAAGCCTGGGTCAGATCGGCCACGCTCACCGCGTCGTAGCCTCGCGCGTGGAAGAGGCGTTGCGCCGTTTCAATGGCCTGTTCCGCATCAAACTGGCGGGGACGTCCCGGAGTACGCCCTTGTTTTGTAGTGGTCACTATATTAATCCTTGACAGCCTGTTTAGCCGCAGCATATTGTAATCATCACTACAATATCATGAGGTGTGGGATATGACAGCGTTTCACAACAAATCAGTGCTGGTTTTAGGCGGGAGTCGGGGAATTGGCGCGGCGATCGTCAGGCGTTTTGTCGCCGATGGCGCGTCGGTGGTGTTTAGCTATTCCGGTTCGCCGGAAGCGGCCGAGCGGCTGGCGGCAGAGACCGGCAGCACGGCGGTGCAGGCGGACAGCGCCGATCGCGATGCGGTGATAAGCCTGGTCCGCGACAGCGGCCCGCTGGACGTGTTAGTGGTCAATGCCGGGATCGCGCTTTTCGGTGACGCTCTCGAGCAGGACAGCGATGCCATCGATCGCCTGTTCCGCATCAATATTCACGCCCCCTACCATGCCTCCGTCGAAGCGGCGCGCCGCATGCCGGAAGGCGGGCGCATTATTGTCATCGGCTCAGTCAATGGCGATCGCATGCCGTTGCCGGGAATGGCGGCCTATGCGCTCAGCAAATCGGCCCTGCAGGGGCTGGCGCGCGGCCTGGCGCGGGATTTTGGCCCGCGCGGCATCACGGTCAACGTCGTCCAGCCCGGCCCAATTGATACCGACGCCAACCCGGAGAACGGCCCGATGAAAGAGCTGATGCACAGCTTTATGGCCATTAAGCGCCATGGCCGTCCGGAAGAGGTGGCGGGAATGGTGGCGTGGCTGGCCGGTCCGGAGGCGTCGTTTGTCACTGGCGCCATGCACACCATCGACGGAGCGTTTGGCGCCTGATACCTCAGGGCGGCGATGCGCGCTTTGCACCGCCGCCGCGGGGACGTCATCGCCTGTCAGGGATCTTCAGGCCAGGCTGTCTACCGCCATAAAAAAGCGATCTTCGGTAAGTATAAGCCGCGCTTCCGGGGGCTGGTGCGCCTTGCGGATCATCCAGCCCTCCTCCGGGGCCAGGCTCAGATAAAACACCTCCCGGGATCCCGCGCCGTCGGGCGCCTCAAGACTCAGGGTCACGATCCCCATTTCCACGCCATCCAACAGCTGCTGCGGCACGATATTGACACTGCGCTCGCCGTTTTGCAGACGAATGGCCGGGATATCGTAGCGGCAGATGCCGCTGTTGAGGCTGTAGCCAAGGGTACTCAGGTCGTGGAGATGGCGGGTCGAAATCACCACCTCAATACCGGTTCCATCAAACCACTGACTTATCTGCTGTGCCAGCGCCGCCATCTGCTGACGAAACCTGGCGATATCCGCGGCGGCCGACCCGTCGAGGGCCGCTGTCCGCCGCGGATTTTGCTGTTGCTGCAGTTTCTTAAAAAAACGTTCCCTCGCTGTCACGTTATCTCCCTGTGCTGTGATGAAACCGGTTGGGCTGGATGAAGATGGTTATCGCCCGTTCGCTGGTTACGAAGGTTGAGGGCGAACTGGCGCGATGGCCCCGCCGCAAATGTTTGTTTTTTTACGTTACTTCGCCGCTTCAGGCCTGAGCCGTAGCTGGTTGTGTTCGGCGGTGAAAATGCGCGGCTTGTCCGGATCCAATTCCTCACGCGCCAGCACCTGCTTCCAGGTATTTCTTTGTGTGTCCGGATGGCGGAACAGGCCGACAACCGCCACGAACGTCGCCTCCGCTTCCAGCGGCATATTGAGACTGGCGTCCCCTCCGGGACCGATCACCACATCGCGACTGGCGAGGAGATCGGCGGCGAGCAGAATATCCCCCTCCTCCAGCAGCTGCTGGTAAACCAGCCGGTCAAAGGTCTGGCGATCTTTAAGCTGATAGATGCGCACCACCACCGGTTCAGAGAGCGAGTGATTCTCTCTGGCATCGGTGTTGAGCGCTTCGCGCGCGGTAAAGTCCAGATGCAGCGTATTAATTTTCTTATAAAAAACGGCGTTGAAGGCAGACTTTGTTCCCTCCGAGACGCGCTGGGTGAGTCCGCATCCGCTCAGGCAAAGCGCAAGCAGGGGCAGCAGACAGGCGGTTTTAGTCAAACTTATACGTAACACGTCGGTTTCCTTGTAGAAAGGTGGCAGGCTGCAGGCCCGTATAGGTACCCAGCTGGGTGGTAAAGGTCTGAGGAATATCGTCCTCACTCTCGCCCTCACCCGCGCCCAGCACGCCGTTCATACCGAGCCAGAACGGCTCGTCCCCCAGCGGCGGGACAGCCAGCAGTCGGGTCGGCGCGGTCAGGGTGATGTTGGCCCGGAATCGCCAGCCGAGGTATACCCGCAGCAGGATGAGAAAGTCCCGAAACAGCGGGCCGTCAGGCTTCCAGCCCTGCGCCTCCGCGGGATTGTCGGTGGTAAGGGCGACGAGGAGCTGGCTGCTGGCATCCATCGCTTCGTCACCCAGCGGCGTATTGCCGTCCAGGAAGAAGTCGTCATCGCCGTAAAACCCCAGCGGCTGGCTGATCGCCACCGGACGCAGGCTGTACGGGCTCACCCTGACGGTGGTCTCCGGGGCCAGCAGGGTGACCAGCGCCTGGATCCCCTGCTGGGTTTTGCCCGGCTGACGCAGCACGCCGGTTAGCGCCAGAAAGCGCGACGCCGGCGAGGCGATATGCTGCGTCGTGCCGGGGATGCCCAGCCCCGCCAGGCCCAGTAGCGACTGCGAGAGACGATCGGTGCCGCCGGGCTCAAAGGTGGCGGGCCAGGAGTATTTCCGCCAGATGCGGTAAAACTGCGTCATGATCCGGTGGCTGAAGATATCCAGTAAGCCCTGCAGCGCTTCATGCCCTTCCCTGTGCTGGGCGATATCATCGAGATATGCCGTCGGGAGCGGCGAATCGACACCGTACAACCCCATAAAGGTGGTGCGAATGACCGGCGGCCTGCTGTCATCGGCCTCATCGTATTCCACGGCTTTCAGTTCGCTGGCGGGAAATCCCATTCCCGGATGCGGGTAAAAACGCACCGGATCGTCAGCCGGATGGCTGGTTCCCCCCATCAGCGGTTGGCCGGGACGCCGTTTTTCCAGAAGCTGGCAGAAGCGGTAAAAATTGATCCGCGGCAGGTCGGCCTCCAGTCGCGGGGTCAGCCGGGAATGCGGCGGCTGTGCTTCTCTTCCCATTCCAGTCGTTCTCCGGTTGGTTGCAGAATGATAATCAGGCGGTTGAACAAGTAGATGTCGGTGTAGAGCGCGAAGAAGCGGCTAAGCATCTCGCCAAACAGGCATATATCGCCTCGTCCGGCAAAGCCGTGACTGTCGAGGGTGACTTCAATCTGCACACCGCGCACCAGATGGCCCTGTGCAAAGCACTCTGTTGCGCGGTGCTTCACGTCGAGGATGGCTTCCAGACGCCGACGATTCATCTCGCTGTCGGTCCATTCATACAGCGCCAGGGTGCCGCGCAGGACCTCCGCGTTATCCATCAGGGAAAGAAAACTGCTGCCCAGATGGCTCAGCACCCGCCAGTGAAAACGGTCCTGGGCGGGGGGATAGCACGGCAGCGTCGGCGCGCAGAGGTTACGCACTGCAATACTGGCGGAAGTGGTTTTCATCACCGTATCGAGCACGGTGCTCTGCAGCGCGCGACGCGGCAGCTGGCCGTTGGTTCCGGTGAGGGTCAGCGACAGGCTTTCATCTTCCGGTACGGTATGATTATCAAAGGCTTCTCCGCCGACGATAAGCCAGGTGTTGTACAGCCCGGAGGGGCCACGGCGCACCCGGGTATGATAGTAATAGTCCGCCGCGTCATGACGCATCATGCCGCCTTTGTGGCGAAAACTTGAGAACGGCGCGTAAACCTGCTGGTGTGAGGAGATCACGGAATCGACGGTGTAAATTTCGGTGTGGCCGTCCTGCACGCGCATCGGGCGCAGCGGGTATTCGGTCTGCAGGGAATTGATGGTCAGCGGATCGGACTCCAGCGGAAACAGGTTGATCACTGGCACGCAGTGCAGGCGCAGCTGCTTTTCGCTGAAGCGGAAGTCATGTTCCCAGCGTTCCGCCAGCACGACGTCGATTTCAAACCACGCCAGTCCGGCCGGAAAAGCCACCGTCTCCAGCCCGCGCAGATCGATGAACATGAACTTTTCGCGGAAGGTAAAATACTCCAGCAGCAGCTGATAACCGCGAAAACTGCGGCCATCTTCAGGCCAGAGGCCGTCATCCTCGCCAAAACCCAGCGCGCTGAAATACCCGTCCAGCGGCCTTCTGTCCACCACATCGGGCATGCGCAGCCACATCCGGGCCACATTGAGGGTAAAGGCCTCGTGCATGGCGCAGGCCAGCGGCGCATCGGCGTTGCAGTACAGCGGGATATGACTGAGATCGACCCGGCGCCAGTCCGTCAGCTGGCTGCAGGTAAAGCGCAGCGTGATCACCGACCGGCCATCCGTATCGGTGGCCAGCTGGACGCGCTCCAGGGATAACGGCTGCAGAGCGATCGCTTTGGTGGTGGTGTACCGGCAGCGCGTGCCCTTTTCACCGATCGGCCGGGAAAGCACTTCAAAGCCTTTGGCCATCGTCATCGGCTCTTTCATTTCCGGCCAGTCGGGGGTGAACTCCACGACCGACATCGAGGGAATGGTACGTAAATAATGTGGCCACAGCAGACTGACCACGCCTTCGGTCAGCTCAGGCAGATCGTCATCGAGTTTCTCGCGCATGCGGCCCATCAGGAAGGCAAAACCTTCAAACAGGCGCTCGACAAAGGGGTCGCGAGCGCCCGCTTTGTCGAGATTGAGCATTGCCGCCTGCTCAGGATGAGCGCGGGCAAACTCTTCACCCGCTTCCAGCAGGTAGCGCATTTCAGCGTCGTAATAACGCAGGGTTAAATCGTCCATAAATCACCAGAATGAGTAATAGCTTTCAGATATGCAGAGAACCGCAGGTGCAGGGAGTGCAATGTGAATGATGCGTGAATTATGCGCACAGCACCGCGGCGCGAGCAGGATCCAGAGCGATGAGCCCGGCAAGCAATGACTCCATTTCTGGCAGCAAGCGATTTTTTTCTGCCTCACTGCGCCCGGCCTTGCCTCTGAGCAGCCGGAGTCGGCGGGCTTTGACCTCAAAGATAAGCTCCGGCTTCCATTGTTCGAGCGTCATTTCCCGGGCGCGGCTGTCGAGTTCCGCCAGCAGATGCAGCGCCATTTCATTTTTTCCGTACTGCTCGCTGACCCGCGCCATCAGTAAGCGCATCAGCCACCGATTGCGGCTGGTGGTATAGCCCGGCTGCGCCTGTAACCAGTTCAGCGCCGACTCAATACCTTCATCGTCCGCGCGGGTGAGCACTTCTGGCTCCAGCGACAGCACCTCATCAGCGCTGGTCGCCGCCATTACCGGCTCATCTTGCCATCCGGCCATCTCATCCAGGACACGTTCGTTAAGCCAGTTGAGCGTCACTTCATCGGCGAATGGCGTACCATCGTTAAACGCCAGGGTTTCCAGCCCCGGCAGACGAGCCAATAGCCCTTTCATATCCCGGCACAGGATATCGGCCCGTACACTGTCAGCATCCAGTTTCAGCAGCGCCTGCCAGGCGTACCACTGCACATCCAGCCACAGATGGTTGACGCCTTGCGCCAACAGCGTGTCCGTATGCTCTAGCAGTTCCGACCAGCTTTTCTGTAAATACAACCGCTTAAGATGGGCTTTACTCTCAGGCTTGGGAGGCAATAGCCGTGTCCGGCCGGAGGCATCCAGCGGCGGTAACTCCGTTAACGTATCCCAACGCACACTCTTCATCAGATGATGACCTGCCAGCCATCCGCCGGGACACTCGCGCAGATATTTCGCCAGCACCTTAGCCTGATCGAGCAAATCACGACCTGACGTGACGGTATGCATTACCGGTGCGGTGTCCGTATGTTGGGGTAGCAGATCGTGTTCTTCGCGGCTGGTCTGCGGCACCAGACTGTGGGCTCCGCCGCTTTGCACCAGGCGGTTCTCCAGTATCTGATATAGCCCGGAAAGATCGGGGCGAGATGCTTCAGCCAAGCCGGAAAAAGTGGTTTCCGCCAGCAATAACGCCCCGATAATGACCTGCATAGTGGTCATGTCGACTTCCGGATAAAGAGACAGGCTGTCCGACATCCGGCGACTGCCAAGCCATTCCAGCGCTGATTTACAGCTACGTTCACGCTGGGGATGGAGCATAGCCCCAAACCGCTCAAGCATTGCCGCCAGCAGCGTAATGCCCTCAGCCAGACCGGTTTCGCCATCCCGCTGCAGACGCGCCCACACGTAAAAGGTGATCACGCGCAGATCCTTGCAGGTCTGAGTCAGCAGTTTTTCTGCCAGCTGGCAAATCAGTTCGGTATCGACACCGGAGATCTTATTGACCTCCTCGCGGATACGCTGAAAATCATCGTCATAGCCCGGATCGTCCCCGGTTGGTTGGGCGTCACTGATTGGCGCAAGCCAGGACTGCCACTGCGCCTGGCGTGACCGGGCCTGCTGGCGCAGTACGCTTTCATCCAACTGACTGGCGGCAACCAAATTTTGTAAAATACTCATAATTCCATCTCATCCATGTCACTATTCCCTACCCCCGTCGTCAGGGCCTGTGCGCTCTCAGCCGCATCGACAGTGAAAATCTGATCCGGCAGGGTCAATCCGCGCAGCGCCAGAAGCGCCAGCGGGCCGCTCTCAAGCTGGGAGCGCAATACCCACTGCAGGGTGCGGCCATCCGGGGCGGAGAAGCTCATCATCCACTGGCTGCGATCCAGCGGATGGCGTTTACCCTGCTCCAGCCAGCGAATAAAGCCCCAGGTACCGCTGTAGTCACCGAACAGACGCGTGCCCGCATTGACGGTGGTCCAGGTCAGCAGAGTGCCGGGTTTATACGTCTCCCCCGGCCAGCGGAAAGTCTGCCAGTCGACCATCTGATTGAAATAGCGCAGCTTTTGGCCGTCTATCGTCAGCTGTGTCTCGACAACCTCCGGGGCAGGCCTGGCCTGTAACTCAAAGCTGATCCCCTGGCTGCCGTCGGTGAAAAGAATGTCGGACAGCTGGCTTAGCTGGTTGATCGCGCGCAGAAAGGCCGGATTAAAGACCAGGCCGTGACTGTTGACCTTATCCGGCACCCAGTGACTGCCTTCTTTATGCAGGACACCGTTCAGCTCCGTCGTGAGAAAACGTTCGATTCGCCCGCTGTCTTTGCGCACAAACTCAGCCAGCATCGGCAGGGAGGCGTCGCTTTTGCTGGCGGCAAACGGAAAGCGTCCGTCAAAGGCGGTGTGCCAGTTGGCGACCACCGAACGGCGCCATTTATCATTCAGACTGGTCGCCGATGGCAGAAGCACGGTTTCCCAGGCCTGAGTCAGCGGCTGCACAAACAGAGTATTACCGAAGCCACTCCACTCTTCGCCAAGGCTTGCCGAAATCAGGCTACCGTACTGTTGCGTGTCGGTCAGGTCGACGCTTTTCCCCTGGAAGACGGTCTGCGCCAGGGTCTGCATCATCTCCTGCGGATCGGAAGCATTCGCAACCTGCTGCAGGCGCAGGCGCACGCGGGTGATACGGGTCAGATAGGTTTGCAGGCTCAGGGTGCTATCGGCCGACATGACGTTGCTGCCCGTGTTTTTCCCCATCAGCTGGAGCAGTGGGCCGAACGTGTCATCCAGAGGCCCCTGCGGGCCGGCTGCCGACTGGTCGATGACCGGCTTGTCTTTCCCGCCCACCAGATCTTTGGCCGATTTAATAAGGCTGTCCGACAGCCCCTCCCTTTGTTGCCCCGCCTGCCCCTGCCAGGCAAGGGTATTCATCAGGGCAATCAGCGGCGACTGGCGGACATCGCTAATCAGCGTGAGCTGGTCGGTAACATCGGCGATATTGGTCGCCGGATTAAGTCGCAGACTGTTGAGAAAATTCAGCCAGCTGCCGGCGAAATCGGTGAAGTAGCGTCGGGTCAGACGCGCTTTCAGCGCCTCCGGCGACAGGTCTGTCGACACCGTTTTGCGCGAATCGCTCAGCACCCAGTCGATTTCCTCCCGGCGCGAGCTGGCTACCTTATCAATGGCCTGCTGAATGCCGCCTTCCCATGCCTGGCGGGTAAACATCCCCGGGACCACTTCATCGGTGGTAAACAGGCGGCGCGCGTCGGTGCCACTGGTCATGTCTTCCAGCGACACATCGGCAAAATTACGACGCACGGATTTGAGCATGTTCTCATATAAGGTGCTTTCGGCATTGCGGCGACCTAGCTGCTGCAACAGAACCTGACGGCTCTGACTCACCCGTTGCGCATCCGGGATGATCTTCCACTCTGGCCGCTCGGGCAGCAGGGAGAGATAAAAGGCCCACAAATCCGGCGCCAGACTTTGCCACAGACCGGTCGAGATCCCCATTCGCGTCGGCTGGACCGTTTTCATGGTCTGTGCGAAAAATGTGCCATCGGCTTTATCCGGACGAGCCATCATCAGCCAGGCTTTCAGCTGGTCATAGCCCGGTTTCGCCAGCTGGGCTCGTAGGTCGCTATTGGGGGCGGAGTTGACCAGCGCGTTGAGCGCCTGCTGCAACGCGGCATTGGCCGGGTCACGTATCAGGCGATGATTCGCCACACCGTACCAGGGCAGGACGGCGTCTAATAGTTGCTGATGATGGTCCAGACCAAAGCGCCGATACCAGGGCGCGCCATTCTGCCCATCGTGCACGAGACGGCCGGCCTCATTGCGCAGGGCATGGAGGGCCGTCAGTTGATAGTCAGAAACGGAGGGGTGGGCCACCAGGTCGCGGGCTTTTCCCGCTACCGAAGCAATCTGACTGTAATTGAGGGCAAAGGAGAGCAGCAGTCCCGCCGCCCACAGGCCGAAGATGGCCAGCAGACCGCACGCCAGGCCCCGCTCCCATGCCATTCCCACGTGATGCCCGCGTAAACGGCGGCAGTCATCGACGATCCCCTGCCAGGTGGCGGGCAGCGTCAGGAGGTGAGGCTGGCTCGCAGGCAGGGCATCAGCTTCCTGATACGGATCTACGGTACGAGGCTCTGGCAGGCTAAACATCAGGCCTCGCAGCGCAAGCCGCTGCCGCGAGGCGGTCAGCCACGGCGCCAGCTGCCGGCGCCATTGTGCGATCTCCCCGTCGATAAGCTGCTGCCCCAGACGCAGCAGGAAGTCGTGGCGGGTATCTGCTGCGATCTGGTGCATCCCCTGCTCCCGTAGCGTCGGCAACATCTGCGCAAGCTGACGGGCGACATCTTCCTCAGTGGCGCGCAACGGGAAGCTAACCCCTACCGCCTGCACCGCGCGGTCAGCCTGCGGCCACTCACTGTCGCACAGTTTCCATAACCAGACCGGGGCGGCATAGCCCAGCAGTTCGCTGATTTTTTCCAGCCCGTGCAGGTCGCTCTCGCTTATCTGCGGCGTCAGGGTGAGAGACGACGGCATTACCCGCACAATCCCGTCCAGAGGACGGCCACGGCGCAGCTTGCGCAGCGCGATGTATTTTTCTCGGTCAGGCTCCGATGCAAGGCTGCCGCCGTAAATCAGCACGGTGCGGTTGCCTTCAAGCCAGTGCTGCTGACGCAGGCCAGGCACCAGTTGTTCGATTGCTGCATCGTCCCCGGTGACTAAAAGCAGGCGGACTTTGCGCCGCCAGCGCAGGCGGTAACGTGCGTGAAGGTACTTTTTCAGCGGGGCATAAAGGGCTTCGCGCCCGGCGGGCCTGGTGGGTTGCCGCACAGGCGCTGCTGAAGGCTTAACCTTATCTTTTATCAGCAGTCGAAAGGCCATAAACCCCAGTACCAGCAGGCTGAGTGCCATCCCCCAGATAATAAAGCCCGTGGCGATAAGCGGGCGCAGCGTTTCCCACTGCGTGGCACGATCCATCGCCCATAGCCACCATGCCAGCCCGCCCAGGAGCACCAGAAGCGTGACCGCAGCAATACAGACGATAACCGTAGCCGCCACAGAGATAGCTACAGGTTTATTGACGTTGTCCATCAGGTTTTACAATTCCAATTGCGAGGGTATTCAAGGGATCGCGGGCTAGCCAGCCACACGGTTGTTGGTAGTGCGCGGCGTAGATCGCCGCCAGCGACAGAACGGTCAAGCCTTCCATCTCGCCGATGTCTCCCCAACAGGCATCCTGGCGATACAGGTTGATATCCCAACCGCTGTGCGCCAGCGCTTCCAGCCCCGGCTGAAAAAACAGCGCACAGGCTTCCGGGGGGCCGCTCAGTTCGTTCTGCTCCAGCACACGAGCGGCTACAGCAGTCAGGGCCTCCCCTTTTTCTGCGCAATAGATTTCCCCCCTGGTCAGGTGCACCGGACCGTCCCGTCCGGCGAGCCACAGTACCGCAGACTCTCCGGCGGGTTGCACCGCCCCCGTCTGGGCGACAACCACCTGACATCCGGCGATAAGCACAGTGTCATGGGGGTCAGCTTCCGCCAGAGCGTGTGCTATCTCCGCGAGGCTGGCCTCCCCACGCCAGGCATCCGGGCGTGATGGTAGTGTCATCTGCGCAACAGTGAGGGTCATCTGTGCACGAAACGCCTGCCAGGCGAGCTCCGTTCCCTGCCAGTAGCAACGCAGCGGCGGCGTAAGCGTTCTTTCACTGCGCTGTCGTTGCCATTCCATCACCAGTAGTTCCGCCAGCCGTTTTTCGCGGGCGATAGCCTCAGAAACTGAAAGGTATGGCGCTCGCAGCGCCCTGCCGCCGCCCTCGTTCTCTTCCTCTGGCGGACGCTGGTGACGGCTTAGCACCCGCAGCCAGTCAGTGGTCGTTTTGCCCATGGGCCCCAGTAACAGACCTTCCTGTAACCCGATCGGCTGCCGATGCTCCGCCCACCATTGCTGTTGTTCGTATGCCACCAGTTGGTCATAGAACCTGGCGTTATGCACGCTCATGCGGTAGTACAGCAGCCGGATCAACCAGCCGGTACCTGCCAGCACCAGAGCCAACAGGATCCCGGTGGCGGCCAGGGCGCTTTTCCCTTCTGACGAGGCAAGTAAAGCGCTGACCCCGCCGCTAAGCAGGACCAGCAGGGCCGAAGCCGATAGCCACCTGGCCGTACCAGGCGGTCGCGCGTCTCCGTACGGGGGATACTCCGGTACCGGCCTCACTGATCAACCCCGCAGTCTGGGTTAGAGCTGACCAGCGTGCAGCCGCAGGCGCAGCGATGACCGTGCAGCGCAACCGGCTGGCCATCAATCGTTGTTCGTGCGCTGCCTTCAGCAATGGTCGTCATACCGTGTTTGTTACACTTGACCGGGTCGCCCTTGCAGGCGAACCCCAGACCAAAACACTGATAATGCCCCATCAGCACCCTGCCCCCATACTCCCGCAGGGTATCGCCTTTGCGAATGACTTTATTCATTGGATCCTCCTTATCCGCGTTCAGACCGTTGTCGTCAGAACGTCCTCCAGCCAGCTGGCCGGCAGCGCGGCTTGCCCCCGCGCCAGCTGCTCGTCCGCTTTCCGCGCCTTTTGCTGTGCGACAACGGTTCCCGGCTCGTGGGTAAATGCCCGCAGCTGCTCCCCTCCGGGCAGCTCCGGCAGCGCTTCCCCGGTTATCTGGTCCAGCACCGCCACCTCCAGCGAGCGCACGGCGCCTGTCGCAGCCAGCCCGGCCAGCTTGCCGGTCAGGCGCTTTTGCCGGAAACTGAGCACGACGCCCGCGGTCACGGTCGCAAAACCCACCAGGTCTCCGGCGAGCACCAGCGGCGAGAGTGGTTTACTGCAGCGCTCGCTGAAGTAAATCATCCGGTAGCGGAAGTAGCCGGTCCACATCTCGCGCGTGCCGAGCGCGGCATACATAAACCAGGCGCGTGAGTCATGCACCTGATCATCAAACAGCGCCCTCACCAGACCGGCAGGCTGCTCCGCGTTGCTGGCCTCCCCGGCATCGGGAAAGAGGACGGCCACCCGGGCCTCTCCGTCACGCTTCATGCGCCGGTATTCCTGCGCTTCATCATCGGTATTCAGAATGAAAATCACCGGCTGCAGCACGGTATCCAGCACCAGCTGCGCCAGGTTATCCGGGATACGGTAACCGTCGTGGTAATCCTTTCCGAACTCCTTCGCCGCGTCGAACAGCTGGGTTTGATCCATCTTTGGGTCAAAATCCTTCACGCCCGGCTGCAGAACCAGCTCATCCATCCTGTCAGGAGGCTGGTTTGCTATCTGGTTCTGGCGAGCACTGAGCACCTTCTCCTGTTCTTTATCACGAATCACTTCTGCCGCCTTCCGCGCGGCAGGCAGCGCTTCGGTATTCGTGGCGCGCTGATAGAAGGGCGTTTTCAGCATCGAGCCTCTGGCATAGCGGTCGATGCGCCAGGCGGTGATCCAGGCCATCTGCTCAGCAATGACGGTTTCCAGACTGCCGCCGGCGGCAGGTGGTTCGTAGTGAGAGGCTGCTTCGGGATCGAACGTTTTCGGCGTGGTTTGGCCCAGGGTAAGTTCGCGCCAGGCGTTGAAGCGTGCACTTAAAACTTCAGATACAAAGAACTGAGAATCTAGATCAAGAGGAATGACTCTCCAACTTTGTGACTTAAATTTTTCAGGCAACGCCTGTTTAGGAACCTTTAACGGAGCGCCACAGTTAAACGCTGCTGAATACATGTCATGTAACACTATTTGAGACAACAAATGCCCATCATGTTCAGCATTCCCCTTCCCCTGCTCCCCCGGCGGATATCCTCCACCAATATCCGAGTGCATTCCCGGGTAAACCACCTCAATGGCACAGGGCGGGTATTTGCCGTTTGCCCGGCGCACAGAGTCCAGCGGAAAGCAGAGACGCTGCTCATGCCCGGAGACCAGGTGAACACATTTTTTTATCAGCCCGCCATAGGTTTCATCATCCGGCAGCTCCATCGTGCCGTCTGCCCAGGACATATGCCCGTCGGCAACCGGCACCACATGCGCCACCCCGACGGAGGCCACCGTATCCAGCAGCCCGAGAAACTCCACGCTGACGGGCAGCTGCATCCCGCCTGTCTGCAGGCACTGCGGCGGTTTTTCACCCTCCGCCGCCGGCGGGGGCAGCAGTTCGCTCAGCCAGCGCACAAAGGTGCGCGCCGCTGCCGCGCCGCGGGAAAAACCATAGACATACAGCTTGATGCCTGTCAGTTTCGGCTTGCCCGGCTCAGGCTGAATAATCAGGGGCTTCAAATCAGAGGCCAAATCATTCAGCAAACGAGTGAACTCTTCATAGCGGTTATGGCTGCCGCCAAACCACAGCCGGTTCCAGCTGGTGCTCATTTCTTTCAGTGAACGACGACTCTCTGTGGTGGTCAGCCATTTTTCGGTGGCACTAAACATCAGCACATCGATTATGCGCAGCAGCGCCCAGTTAATCCGATCCTCACCCTTAACTGCCCCCACCAGACCCATGGTGGAATAGTCCGGGTCATTCACTTCCGGGAAGGGGGTGCCCACGCCGGGCATATAGAATTTAAAATATTTCCCGTCCCCCTCGGCGTCATCATCAAACAGCTTGCTCTGATCGTCAGACGGCACCCCGCCAGCCGTTCCCGTTCCAATAGTTGCCCGAAACAGCCGGGCGATATTGGTCGGATGTTTCGGCTTCGCGATAAAAAAGTCATGATTTAAGTTATTGCCGGTACCGTCGAAAAACAGGCTGATGTGCAGCGTCTTGCAGCACGGCGTCTCCACGCGCCGTCCGGCAGCCAGGCACAGTTCCTGGTGATAGCGTCGCTCGTCGCTGTTCTGCTGATGGCAGTTCTGCCCAACCTGCAGCGCCCGGCCCGGCAGACGTCCCTGCGGCGGAAACGGCGGCGGGACCCAGGCGGTATGGGTTTCGGTTATTTCGGACATACGGCGGGCTCCTTCATCCTGACGGGCTCTTTTATCGGATAGTTCACATTTCTCGGTGACCAGCAGCTGGTAGTCACCTTCACGTCATCGCAGGGTAAAAAGTGCACCGTAATGCCGCACACATCCTGGCCGTTATAGTCAGGCAGCGGAACGGTTTTGCTGTGCTGACGGTTCTGAGCCTTCATTTTCTTAACCCAGGCAAGGTACTTTTCATCATTGCCAAAGCCAGGAAATCCTTCCATATCCCCCACCCCGGTTTCCCAGTCAACGCGCACCGTCATACCCGGCGTCCAGCGGGCGGGCACGCTGAAGCAGCAGCCGCCTCCGCCCCCCTGAAACGGGCCTATTGAATCGATGCCCGACTGGCCATTGATACTGAAGTGGTTGATTGCCCATTTGGTGTGGTTGATGGCTTTTATTGTTCCACCACCGCCGCCTCCGGCCTGTGCGGCAGGCTGCGCGCAGCCGGTTAACAGCAGCAGACCCGCCAGCAGCGGGCTGATTAATGCAGATTTCATCGGACTCTCCCTGTCGGTTGAGGGTAATGAAGGGATGGTGATGTCACCCCGGGGAAACGAAGGCGTGCTACTTCGGACATACGGCGGGCTCCTTCATCCTGACGGGCTCTTTTATCGGGTAGGACGGACTGCCGTAGGTGTAACAGCTGGTGGTCACCTTCACGTCATCGCAGGGCAAAAAGTGCACCGTAATGCCGCACACGTCCTGGCCGTTATAGTCAGGCAGCGGAACGGTTTTGCTGTGCTGCCGATTCTGAGAGCTCATTTTTTTCTCCCAGGCTTTATATTTTTCGTAATCAGCAAATCCAGGAAAACCTTCAGTCGATGCCTCACCACTTTCCCAGTCAACGCGCACCGTCATACCCGGCGTCCAGCGGGCGGGCACGCTGAAGCAGCAGCCGCCTCCGCCCCCCTGAAACGGGCCTATTGAATCGATGCCCGACTGGCCGTTGATACTGAAGTGGTTAATTGCCCATTTTGTGTGGTTGATGGCGTCAATGGTGCCACCGCCGCCTCCGGCCTGTGCGGCTGGCTGTGCGCAGCCGGTTAACAGCAGCAGCCCCGACAGCAGCGGGCTGATTAATGCAGATTTCATTGGACTCTCCCTGTCGGTTTGAGGGTAATGAAGGGATGGTGATGCCATCCTGAATAAACGAAGGCGGGCTACTTCGGACAGACGGCGGGCTCCTTCATCCTGACGGGCTCTTTTATCGGGTAGTTGGCATTTCTCGGTGACCAGCAGCTGGTGGTCACCTTTACGTCATCGCAGGGTAAAAAGTGTACCGTAATGCCGCACACATCCTGGCCGTTATAGTCGGGCAGCGGAACGGTTGTGCTGTGCTGCCGGTTCTGGGCCTTCATTTTCTTAGCCCAGGCAAGGTACTTTTCATCATTGCCAAAGCCAGGAAATCCTTCCATATCCCCCACCCCGGTTTCCCAGTCAACGCGCACCGTCATACCCGGCGTCCAGCGGGCGGGCACGCTGAAGCAGCAGCCGCCTCCGCCCCCCTGAAACGGGCCTATTGAATCGATGCCCGACTGGCCGTTGATACTGAAGTGGTTAATTGCCCATTTTGTGTGGTTGATGGCGTCAATGGTGCCACCGCCGCCTCCGGCCTGTGCGGCTGGCTGTGCGCAGCCGGTTAACAGCAGCAGCCCCGACAGCAGCGGGCTGATTAATGCAGATTTCATTGGACTCTCCCTGTCGGTTTGAGGGTAATGAAGAGAGGGGTGTACTCAGCCAGACCAGGCTTTTCATTCTGAAGGTCTCTCACTGGTTTTTACGTCGGCAAGCCACTTCTTCATTACCCAGTCTTCACGAGCGTCATCCAGAAGAAGACCCTGGCGTGTCGCCTCCACCATGCCCTGGTAACAGGCCGAAAACAGTGACTGTCTTGAGTCAAACATGCCCGCAGGCGGAGCACAGTGCGACAACATGACGATGACATCGCTGATACACATCAGATGCTCAAGCTGGCGATCGCTGAGTTCTATTTTTGGCGCCTTTTCATCGCGTTCCGGCAGGAGACCACTGCCCTTGATGCCTTTCGCCTGGCCGTCAAGATCCTGCCACGCCCAAAACAGGGCCGGACGCATCAATGGCTCTTGCTGCTCGTCACTGAGAATGTGCGTAAACAACAGCGGAAATACCCGGGTATCGTAAAAGCGTAAAATTCCGCTGCGCCCTTCCTGCAGAATATCCATACACTGCGTGAGCCAGTTCGCTAGCGCCGAAAAGGGCCAATATGTGCAGAACAGGAGCAGCGGCGCCTGGATGGCAAGTTGCTGGCTGATATCCTGTAACCAGCGCATTTGCTCAAGATCATCAAGCGTAAAGCGCGCCACCAGCGGAGCATCATCGACAATAAATGCTTCCGGAAGTCCATGAAAAAGCGACTGCCACTCAACTGACAGCGAATTCAGCGCCGGAATAACGGAAAAATCCACCCCCGCCTGATCGATAATGACATGCAGATAATCCGTTCCGAAAGCCCGACAGGTTCCGGCGACCTCCTCAATCCATTGTCTGGTCATCTATGCCTCCCGCGGCACGAAGCCCTGCGCCAGCGCCTGGGCTTTTTTAAGGCACTCTTTACACACCGATGCCGGTAGCTCAGGCAAGGGAAACTCCTCGCTGACCGGCCCCTGCAAATCATGCCGCCCCTTAAGGCTAATCACCCCCGGTCCGTGGATCTGTACCTCTCCCTGCGGGGTAAGACGGATATATGCGCCGCCGCAACCCAGGGTGATGCCATTTTTAGCCGTCAACTGCAGATGCCCCTGGGTTGACTGGACTGTGATATCTTTTAGCGCGGTCAGCGATAGAATATCGCCGTGCGACTCTACTTGCAGCGGACCTTTGGCGGAGACCAGCCTCATCCCCTCCTGTTGCGCCAGCAGTGAAATAGCCTGGCTGGCATTCAGAGAACAGCGCTGTGCCGTGGTGATGTTGACCTCTCCCAGGCTCTGCAGATACAGCCCGTTACCGCTGTGCAGGAGGGTTGTTTCCGGCGTGACTGCGGCAATCCCCTGCGGGGCCGACATCAGCAATGTCGGCTGTTTAAGATCGCTGGCGCCTGTGGTCAGTGCGCTTAATGGGCCGGTGTCTGGGATAACATTATGATGGGTTTGCGTAATGCTTCCCCATTCCGTGACCTGATTCACCGCACCTTTCAGCAAACTGACCGCCGGCTCCATATCCAGCACCTGCCCCTGAGCCTGCGCCTGTCCGTCCGCGCTGATAAATATCCCTTTCTGTGCCCGGATAGCTCCCCAGCTGTCGGTTCTCAGCTCAAAGCCTTCGCCGCGCGGCTGCCTGTCACTGTCCACCAGGTGCCCCAGGTTCAGCTGGCTCTTGCCGCCGTACTCCGTCGAGAGCTTGATATGCTCTTTCCCGCGCTCGTCGTCGAGGCGGATTTTGTTGTTGGCCGGGGTGCGCAGGACGTTACGTTTGTCATTGCGAATGGTGACGTGGTCGCCGTGCGCCGAGTCGTGCAGCACGCCCGCGATATACGGCCGGTCGGGGTTACCATCCTCAAAGCCAATCGCCACCTCCGTCCCGGCCAGCAGCGGCAGGTGCAGGCCGTAAGTGTCTCCGGCATACGGCCGCGACTGACGGACCCACAGGCTCTCGAACCCGGTTTCCCAGCGCGCCCGATCAAACAACATATTCACCCGGTAGCGTCCGTGTTTGTCGATATGCCCGTAGGTGTCGTTTTCCCGGGTGCTGGTCACGCGGGCCGGCAGCGTCCCGGCCATCACCGGACGCGCGCCGGGCTCAGGCCGGTAGCCGACGTCCGGGCTGTCCGGTATGCCGGCAAACTCCACCGCAAAGTCGGCATCGCGCCGGGCGTGGCTGTGCATCGCCGTGATGAGCACGCCATCAGCAAACTCCCCGGCCACCTCCTCTCCGCCGGTGACCTTCAGCACCTGTCCCGGGCAGAGCGTCGGGCAGCTGGTGGTGGCCTGCATCCGGGTCTGGCCGTTAAGATAACGCTCATGCCGAAGCCGGGCGTAAAACGCCCCGGACTCCGGCGCCGGATGGCGGTCATGGGCATTCCCCGCGGTCAGGTAGTTATCTCCCCAGTGGTAAGCCTCACCAAAGGTGGTGGTCTCCCCGCGGGTGACATCCACCTGCGCGTTCATGTCCGCCGTCGCCTCGCGGTAGTTGTAGTCGCGGGTACTGACCTGCTGCTCCACGACGCGGTGGCGGCATGCCATCTCCCACACCGCGTCCACCCCGGCCGACTGCTGCCCTGACGGCGGGACCGAAGGCAACGTCAGCCCCTTCTCATAGCCCTGCTGACTGTCGCAGAACTCAGCGACGTCGATGTGCAGCCGCGTGTCGGCGGTAAACCGAAACCAGATCCCCACCTCACCCAGCAGCCGGGTGATAAAGCGCAGGTCATCCTCGCCGTACTGCATCACCTGCTCGCGGCGCGGATACGTTTTTGTCAGCGAGAACAGAAAATCCTGACCGCGCAGGCCGTGGCGCTCGCGGAGGATTTTTTCCACAATCTGCGGAACGGACTGGTCCTGGTAAATGGCGTTCTGGTGCGAGCGGTTAAGCAGCGCCAGGCGCGGCTGAAGCGTCAGCGCGTAGTGCGTTTCATCCCTGGAGGTACTGAGCCGTTCAAACCCCGTCACCACGCCCTGGATCACCCGCACGGGTTGCTGAACATTGATGCCGAAGCCCTGAGCCACCGGCGCCTGCAGCGTCAGGGAGGCTGCCTTCATCAGCATCATCTCTTTGCTGATGGCATGGTCTGCGCTGGTGAATTCAATACGGTAGCGGAACGGCTGGCTCAGGGCTTCATCGCCCTCGAAGGCCAGCACATCAAGCCCGGCTTCACATCCCTTCACCGAAAGCAGGTGGTGGTTATGGCTGAACAACAACGATTTCACGCTACTCATCGGATATTGTCCCCTCGTCAAACGCCATCACGACGCCTTCCTCTTCGTGATACCCCAGCGTCACCTGGCGCGGTTTCTGCCCCGCCGCCATATGGCTCAATAGCTGCTGACTCAGTGCCGGCAGGATCTGCTGATTGAGCAGACTGTCGACGTTACGGGCGCCGGTATCCGGCAGCAGGCAGGCCTCGGTCAGCGCGTCGAACAGGCTCTCGCTGAGGGTGGTGGTGATTCCGTAATGGCAAGCCAGACGCTGACTTACCTGCCCGAGCTTCATGCCGACAATGGCGCGCAGCGCTCCCGCCGGCAGCGGACGGTAAATCACCGTCTGGAAGCGGGCCAGCAGCGCCGGCTGGAAGTGGCCGCGCAGCACCGGGCGCAGCAGCTCGTGCAGGTCTGATTCGCTGGCCTGCGGCTGTTCATCCAGCAGCTGCATCAGGAGGTCGCTACCGAGGTTGGCGGTCATCAGGATCACGGTGTTGCGAAAGTCGATTTCACGCCCCTCGCCGTCGCGCATTACCCCCCGGTCGAAGACCTGGTAGAACAGGTTCATCACATCGCGATGGGCCTTTTCCACCTCATCGAGCAGCACCACGCTGTAGGGGCGTTTGCGCACCGCCTCGGTCAGGATCCCGCCCTGGCCGTAGCCGACGTAGCCCGGCGGAGAACCCTTCAGCTGGCTGACGGTGTGCGGCTCCTGGTACTCGGAGAGATTGATGGTGATCAGCGCTTTCTCGCCGCCGAACAGCGCATCGGCCAGGGCGAGCGCCGTTTCCGTTTTGCCGGTGCCGCTCGGTCCGACCAGCAGGAACACCCCCTGCGGACCGTTCTCCGGCGTCAGGCCGGTTTTCGCGGCGCGCAGGCGCCGGGCAATAGCGCTCAGGGCCGCCTCCTGGCCAACTACCCGTTTGCCGAGACTCTCTTCCAGGCTCAGCAGTTCCGTCTGCTCATCTTTCATTAGCGAGGAGAGCGGCACGCCGGTCCAGTCGGCAATCACCGTCGCCACGGTGCGGACGTCGACGTCCAGCCCGAGCAGCGGATTGACCTGCTGGACGGCGATAAGCGCGGTTTGTAGATCGCTAATTTCCGCCTGGCGGGAGATATCGCGGCGACAGGCGAGCAGCGCTTCCGTCAGCTGCAGCTCCTGACCATACTGAGTTTCAAGGGTATCCAGCGCCAGAATAAGGCGGATCTCCTCCTGCTCAATGGCCGCCAGCCGATCGCCGCGGGCGCTGTTGCCCAGCGCAATATCTTCCAGCAGCGCCTGCTTCTCCATTGCCAGCGCGGTGAGCTGCGCCTTCATGCGGGTCAGCGGCTCAGGCACGGTATCCAAACTCATACGCAGGCGGGCGGAAGCGGTGTCGAGTAAATCCACTGCCTTGTCCGGCAGCTGGCGACCGGTGAGATAGCGTCGTGACAGCGTCACGGCGGCGCGCACCGCATCATCCGTGATATGCACGCCGTGGTGGTCGGCATAGCGGGACTTCAGGCCGCGCAGCATCAGGCAGGCGGTGTCGTCGTCCGGCTCATCCACCTTGACCATCTGAAAGCGGCGCTCCAGCGCGGCGTCGCGCTCGAAGTACTGCTTGTATTCACTCCAGGTGGTGGCGGCGATGGTCCGCAGTTCGCCCCGGGCCAGCGCCGGCTTCAGCAGGTTGGCGGCATCCGCGCCGCCCGCCTGATTACCCGCGCCGATGATCGTGTGCGCCTCGTCGATAAACAGCAGCACCGGCGAAGGCGACTGCTGTACCGCCTCAATGATATTTTTCAGCCGCTGCTCGAACTCGCCTTTGACCCCGGCGCCGGCCTGCAGCAGACCGAGGTCAAGGGTGCGCACCGACACTGGCTTCAGCGCGTCGGGGACGTTGCCTTCGGCAATGCGCAGCGCCAGGCCTTCCACCAGAGCGGTCTTGCCCACGCCCGGCTCACCGACGAGGATTGGGTTGTTTTTTCGCCGACGGGAGAGAATATCCACCATCTGGCGGATTTCCGTGTCACGTCCGAACACCGGGTCAATCTGGCCGTCTCTGGCTTTGGCGGTGACGTCGAGAGTGAATTTGTCCAGCGCGTTCTGCAGCGCCGGGTTGAGCCCATCCGCATTCAGTTCGCTGCCCGCAGGACGCCCCACAAATTCCACGTCCCCGCCATGGGGCTGCGCCAGCGCCGCTTCCTGCTGCGCTGGCGGACGTTCGTCGGACTGGGCATCAAGCAAGGGGCGCAGGCGTTCCAGCTGACGCTGGCCCAGCGTTAACAGCGGCCACAGGCCATCGCACTGGATCAGATTCTGTTTTTCAACCAGCGCCATCAGCAGGTGAACACTGCGGATCTGCGCTTCGCCGCTGAGCGAGGCAATCAGCCAGGCCTCCTGCATCAGCCTCAGGGTATGGTCAGAGAGCTGGGGACGATGACGTACCGAGCGCGGCTGTTTATCCAGCCAGTTCAGCAGATCCTGCCACAGCGCATCCATATCCCATTCATAGCGCCGCGCCAGCACCGTCAGATCGCCTTCCCCCTGTTCCAGCAGCTTAAGCAGCCAGTGCTCGGGCAGGATCTCGGCATGCGCCCGGGTCTGGCACAGGGAGGCCGCCCCCTCCATTGCGCGGGCACAGCAGGGATTAAGACGGCGTAACAGGCTGGCTGGATTTTCCATGAGATCCTCTCTTATTGTTTCCGGACACGCTACCGCCCGTCGCTGTTCCTGAACAGGAACCCCAAGCGCACAAGGTCAGGCAGACAGATTGTGTTTTTCTTTGCTGAGAACCCGTATCTCAGGCGTTCAGCAAAAAACGGCGGGCAGAGAAACGCTGCCCGCATCAGGCGATCGCCCGCAATAATCCCCGGCCGCAGAGATAACGATGCGGCCGGGATGAGCGAACGTCGCCTGCGCGCCAGCGGCGCGAAATATGACGGGCAATTACGCGGTGGCGCGTTCGTTCCAGCTATCGGAGTGAATGATGTTGCCGTCTTTATAGGTCCAGGTGATCTTCTCGTAGCGCAGCTCAATCTGTTCCAGATGGTTGTGCTTCTCGTAGGCGGGGTTTTTGATGTCGTGCATTAGGGGATTCACTTTCACCACCTTGACGTTCTCAAGTTTGGTATTGAAATACTCCACTTCCTGGCCGGCATCGTTGATTCGGTACCACTTGAACTCAGCGGATTTCAGGGTCTGGCCGGTGGTCACTGCCTTGTACAGGTAGGGGCTGGAGGAGTCGATCTCCTTGGTGAACAGGAACGGCGTATGAATACGCGTGCCGGTCAGTTTGCCGGTGTTGTTATCGGTCGGGATGTACAGGTTATGCTCCTGAGCCACCACTTCGATACTGCCTTCACGATCCTGAACGTCGACAGACCCTTTAATGTCCGCGCCGCCGTCGTCTTTCAGCCAAAGATAAACAGGAATTGCCATGGAATTACTCTCCATTGTGTAGTGAAGCGCCATCATCCTGGGATGACGCAGAGGGTTGGTCCGGTAACCGGCAGGCGTCTACCTGCGGCACCAGACTGATTTCGACACGACGGTTCAGCGCACGGCCTTCCGGCGTATCGTTTGTTGCAATTGGTCGGCTTTCGCCATAGCCCTGAACGGCAAAGCAGCTGTCCGGCACGTCGCCGGTATCGCGCATCCAGTCGCGGACCGATTCCGCACGTTTCAGCGACAATAGCTGGTTGGCTTTTTCCTCACCCACGCTGTCGGTGTGACCCGCCACCACGATCAGCCACCCGGGCCTGGCCTTAATGTCCATCAGCGAGTTGACCAGCCGCTTTGTCGAACCAGGCTTCAGTACCCATTTCCCGGTATCGAATAGCGACATGCTGTCAAGGCGGATGACGTTCGGGGCAACGCGCTGCACCGGCCTGGGCGGAGGCGGCACGTAACCGCGAATCGCCTCCAGCAACGGCAGGCGAATCTGCTCCCCGCGATATAAGCCCAGACTCAGGCGCAGCGGGACGCCGTTACGCGCCCAGCTATCAAGCAGCGCGGCATCTTCACGCAGCACCCTGACAGCGCTGGCTTTTGGTCGATAATCATCCATCGCAATCCGCTCATAACGGGCAATATCGACGCCCACGCGCTGCAGCAGTTGTCGATTGTTCCAGCCACTGCTGAGCAGCGCGGCGACAGCCGCGAGGGTGAAAATCGCGAGCGCCGCGCGCCAGGCCCTGCCTCGTGGCGTGAGTCCCCGTCCCGCCGGTAACTGCGGCAGGATGAATTCCGGCAAAGCTGAAGCGTCCCCGGTGTCGCTCTCATCTGGCTGCCAGCCAGCTACCCGCGACAGGCCGCTATGTCGGGATAACCACGTCGTCCAGGCCGACGATGCCAGACTTCCAGGCAGCGAGGGCCCGAGGCCCCACAGCACGGCCGCAGGGGTCAGAGGTGGCAGGTCGGTATTCTCTTCCGTCAACACGGCATAGACGTGCTGTTCAGACCAGCCCATCAGGCTGTTCATCAGCACCTGCTGCTCCAGCGCGGCCGCCCCGCCGGCGCTTACCCAGGCCGGTACGGAACAGGGGGCGCAGGAGGGCTGCCAGACTTTCACCGCTTCACCCGGTATCGCCGCCTGCCACAACAGGTCGCGACTCATCGCGCTGCCCACCTGCCCCTGCAGCGCCAGCGGTACGGCATACCCCATCTGCTGGCGCAGCTGGCTGAGTTGCCAGCGCAGGGCCAGCAGAGCGCTGGTCAGCGCATCGCTTTGCGCATGCCGCTGCGGGCAGACGCAGAGCAGCACCGACAGCTGAGGCCCCCATTCCGGCCGCTGGCTCAATACCTGGCGCGCGACCTGCTGCAGCTCCTCCGTCTTTTTCACGCGGATCCAGCAGCCCTGTTTGACCACTCGCACCGGTGACGCTGGCGGCCAGACACACGGCAGGTCGCCGCAAACGAGGACCACCGGCTGGCGATAAGCGCCCTCCGGGAGAGGGGCCAGGGTTGATGCGACGTTACGTCCGGTACGACGACTGGCGATGCGCCATATCCCGATGATCAGGGCCAGCGTGACCAGCAGAATGAGCCACGCCCCCCAGCGGGGAACCGGCAAAAATAGCAGGCACACCAGCGCACTCAGCAGACTGGCCCACAGCGCCAGCCCACGCTGCTGCGCGGGGCTCATTTCACCTCCCCCGGTAACAAGGTCAGCAGCAGGTGATCGAGCCAGTGGTTGAGCCCCCACCACAGGGCGAGTACCACTACCACGCTCAGGCCAATACGTACCGGCCATGGGGCCAGCCAGCCGCTTATCCCCAGGCCGGCGCGACTCTCTACCAGTACGGGAGCGGTAGCCGGGCACTGAAAAGGAGGAACACGCTCACCGAGCGCGTTGACCAGCTTCAGGCGCTCGGGGTCGTGGAGGGAGCGAAAGCTGCCAATAAAACCCAGCAGCATCACCCGCTGAAAACAGGTGACCACGGCCAGGTTGGGCGCCGGTTCACGCAACACATCACGCATCCGCTCGCACAGGGTGTCGCCGGCGTCCATGGTGCCGAGGAAGTGCCCCTGCAGCGGAATGTCATACCACTGCAGGCAGGCCTCATCCTCCACGCCGCGCCCTTTCACGGCTTCATCGAGCAGCGCGCACTGGGCGGTGAGAATATGCTGACAGCTGGCGTCATCAAGCCCGCTCGCCTTCAGCTCATGTTGCACGCGCTCGACATCAGCAATACAGCGCTGCCATAGCGTGTACCCTTCCTCATCGCGGAACTGCGGGCCGTGGCGCAGGCTGATAACCTGCAGCCAGGTGTTCTGCAGCAGCGCATCAATATCAATGGACGCGGCGTTGCCGCGTTTAGGCTCATTCACGTTCGTAGTACCGCAAAAAGTTCAAGTTCAGGCTCACCGAGCATCCCCGGGACGTAAAACATACAGGTGCCGCTCTGCAGCATTTCCGTTGCCAGAGGGTGGGACACATCGAGGCTGAAATACTGATTTTCCAGACGCAGCGGGATCGCCGCCGGCACATGACGCAATGGCGTGAGGGGCACCCCTGTCCGCGAGGAGTTGACGATGGCTTTGACATGATCCGGACTGCCCACTTTGCACTGGCGCGGAAACTGCTCCTGCAGTTGGGCGACCGGTACCGACGAACGAACCGACAGGTAGTAATCAGCCCCTTCCCGCAGCCGGGCATCGTGCAGACGCGCCTGCCAGAAGTGCAGCCGGACATCATGCTCCAGGGCAATCGCCACCACCCGCGATGGCAGGCTCGCCTCCAGCAGGTCGCTCAGTAAATCAAACAGCGGCGGAAAAACCGCGTTCAGCTGGTCATGCTGATAGATCGGGACGGCATTCGCCTGATGGGTGAGCGAAAAGGTCAGCAGGCTACCAGCCAGGCGCGCCAGCTCCGGGTAGAGGCGTTCCGGCGGGCTTTGCCGGTAACGCAGAAAGTACCCCAGCACCGGCTCGGCGCTGTTCAGCGCATTCAGCAACCAGAACAGAGAGACATCGGCTACGGCAAAATCAGCCATCCGTTCATTGCTTTCGCGACGCATGGCCATCAGGCGCGTCAGACGAGCCCGGAGCTGGATGAGCAGCTGTTCAAGCTGCGTCGCCAGCCAGCGGCTGCCCTGGATCTGCAGCAGCGGCGGGAGAAACGTCTCGTCGATAAGCCAGGCCCCCTGCGAGTCCCGCTGCAGGCGAACAAGCGGACAGGTCAGGTAATCGCTGTTGTCCTGGTGGGCGAAGCGGAGGGTCAGCTCCGGCTGTATGACGGCAATCTGCCGGGTATCATCCCCAAACTGGTTACGGACATCGCGCCAGCGCTGCCGGAAGCGCGCCGGCCTTTCGGCCACCTCCTCCGGCTTCAGACAGTTGCCGCCATTCGCCTGCATCAGGGGCAGCGCCAGCACGATCACCGCCTCGCCGGATGCGCCGTCCAGCGACAGCGCGGACGGCAGCGCATCGGCATTGTCCGTATCAATCATCGTGCCATCCTGGAACCGGACCTGCAGCCTGTGAGCCTGCAGGCGGCCCAGTTTGAGCATCTCTGGTTCGAAGGTCGCCTCAACCACTCCCCAGGGGTGGTTAAGACCCATCCGGGCAATCACTTCCGCAGTCCAGGCTGCATACGCAGCCTGCTGTTGAAAATGCTGAGGCGACACCATAATGCCCCGGCCCCACAACGGACGTTCCGTTTTCATCATCGTCCGAACCTACGCCTTCGCCTTTGGCATCTGGCTAACCAGCGACAGATTGACGTCCATCCCCTCGACCTGGAAGTGCGGCACCGCGTACAGCTTCACGCGGAAGAAGCCCGGGTTATCCTCGATATCTTCCACCACCACGCTGGCATCGCGCAGCGGATGGGAGGCCTGCAGCTCGTCGCCGGGGTCGGTCATTTCTGTCACCAGGCTCCGCACCCAGGTGTTCAGCTCCAGCTCCAGCAGCCGCCGGTCCTTGGTGGTGCCGATATTCTCGCGCTGGATCATCTTCAGGTAGTGCGCGATGCGCGACAGCAGGAAGATATAAGGCAGACGCGCGTTGATACGGCTGTTGGCGGTGGCGTCGGCGGTATCGTACAGCGCCGGTTTCTGCGCGGAGTTGGCCGAGAAGAAGCAGGCGTAATCGCGATTTTTGTAGTACGACAGCGGGATAAAGCCCAGGCTGGCGAACTCAAACTCCCGCGTTTCCGGGATCATCACCTCGGAAGGAATTTTCACCTGGTTGCCGGTGCCCAGATCGTACAGATGGATGGGCAGATCTTTCACCGCGCCGCCGGCCTGCGGACCGCGAATTTGCACGCACCAGCCGTTATTGACAAAGCTCTTCACCATATTGGAAGCGAAGGAGAACGCCGCGCTGGTCCAGAGATACTTTTCGTGGTCCGGACCTTTCACCTGCTCAACATAGTTGAAGCTGCGCACCGGCACGGTGTCCGGACCGTACGGCAGACGACCCAGCACGCGCGGCATCACCAGACCGATGTAGCGGGCATCGTCGGTTTCGCGAAACGCCTTCCAGCGGATATATTCCGCACGATCGAAGTAGTTGCCGATATCCTTAATGGCAGCCACCTCTTCCATGGTCTCTTTCAGGAAGAAGGCCGGGCCGACTGCGCCGATAAACGGCATATGGGCGGCCGCAGAGACGCGGGAGATATTGCGCAGCAGCGCCACATCCTGCGGGCTGGCGTCGAACTCATAGGCCGAGATCACCGAGCCGATCGGCTCGCCGCCGGGAGTGTCATACTCCGCGGTATAGGTGTGCCAGTACAGGCCGCTCTGGATAAGCTCCGGCGCGTCCTCAAAGTCCTGGCGCAGATCGTCTTTGGCGACGTCGAGGATCTCCGTTTTGACGTTCTGCCGATAGTCGGTGTTGTCCACCAGCTGTTTGAGGCCGCGCCACAGGGATTCGACCTGCTGAAACTCCTGATGGTGCATCACCGCGTCCAGCTGGCGGCTTATCTGGAAATCCAGCTCGGCGATATGGTGGTCGATCAGCGTTTTGTCGAGCTTTTCCACCCGCTGGCCGGACTGACGGATGCGTTCCATAAACACCTGCATCGCCGCGGTGAGACGCTCCGCCGCCGGCGTCTCGGAGAGCGCGGCATCGTCCAGAAAGTCGTTGATATCCCCGAGCCGAGACGCCGGGGCGAGATTAATTTTTTCAAACAGCGAGGCGTAAACGCCCTCGCCCGCCCTGTTTTCCTGCAGCGTGGTTTGCCCCTGAACAGGGGCGTTTTCTGTGGTAACAGACATTAGCATTTTCCCGGTTAATCCATTAACAGACTTGCCCCGCACTTATTTCGGGGCAAGCGCACTCATTTCGTCGCGTAATTCCTGGGACAGCGCCGGATCTTTCAGGATTGCCTCAAGCTCTTTTCTGAAAGTGGCGTTATCGAGCAGATTGGATTTGAGATCGCGTAATAAATTACGCATCGCCAGCATGGCACGGAGTTGCGGAATTTGCCGGGCAACCTGCTCCGGTTCAAAATCTTTGATGTCGGTAAAACGCAGTCTGACGTTCTCCTCTTCGCCATTGCCGGCCAGCGTATTCGGCACCGAGAGGTTAACTTCCGGGCTAAATTCCGAAAGTACGCTGTTAAAATTATTTTTATTGACGTTGATTTTTTCTCTTTCCGATAAAGGCCGGTTTTCCTTCCCATGACTAAAATCGCCAATGGTAAGCAGTTTGAGCGGCAGTTCGACCTTCTTTTGCGCGCCGCCGGTATGAAGAGATAATTTGAGATTAATGCGCGCCCTGGGGACTTCATTCTGGAACGTATCAGCCATAGCAGTTCCTTTCCTTAAGGAATAATTATTGAAGATATATTGATGTGAAACGTGACGATGATAAAGCAAAAATGGATTACCGATCAACTTAACCACCTAATAATTATATTTATTCATAAACACCCCCTTTCACCATGAAAATAAAAGCACCATGAATATCAATATTTAAAATGTGAAACAACAGTCAATGATAAATTCAATAAATAATGCACCAAAGGAATGTTTGCAATGGATACTATAAGGCGGGCTAAAACATTAAGCGGATGAATAAAGGAAACCATAGAGACGACCGGGGCAATATAATTCGCTCATTATGCAAATTTAGCGTAACAACGCAATAAATTACTCAGAGGGATAATATCTGGCTTCCATCCGATTGCCCCTTCGCGGCGGACGCTTAATAGTCCTGGCGCGAAATCTAAACGGTAACAATATTCTTCTGCTCCCCTTACTCCTCACAAACCGATTTTTTGCGGATAACGAGCCACAGCGCGATATCGAACAAAGTTGTCGTTAGCAAAAAAACATGAGCCCGGCTACAAGACGCACACGACACCGTCGTCGGCATCCTGAACGGTTCGCATTCTGCAAGTCGCCAGGCTATATCTAAGACACCTTTCGCCCACAACGAGACACAAAGATGAGCAAGAAAATCCTAATGCTGGTCGGCGATTATGCCGAAGATTACTTGAACAAAATTATAACTAACTGATTTAAAATAAAATTAATTAATAATCACCTAAAATATGTACTTAATTATGTACTCACAAACCTAAACAATCCATTTGACTAGTAATCATCTCTCGCTGAATACTGTATATTCAACCAGCACAAAGGTGATTATCATGCGTGTAGAAATCAGCATTGCCAAAGAGAAAGCCGCGAAAATGCCAAAGGGGTCAATGGAGGCCTTGAAAGACGAAATGACCCGTCGAATCAGCAAGCAATATGACGACGTTGAAGTGATCGTGAAAACGGCCAGTAATGATGGACTGAGCGTTTTGTGGGCGACTGATAAAGAAATCGCCAAAGAATTTGTAGAGACCACTCTAAAAGACGCTTGGGAGACGGCTGACGACTGGTTTGTGCGTTGATCGGTCTATATAATCATTCGCGGTGATCTCCTGCCTGAGTCACTACCCCCACCAGGCAGCAGCATACATTAGCTGCCGGGTGGGCCTATGTGCAACACACTTTGAACTATTCACTAAATGAGCTGCCTGAATAATAACCACTATTAATAAGGTTCACTATGACTACTCTTCTGATCACCTCAAGCGTTGTATTTGTCATCCTCGCACTATTTACCATAAGCGTCATAAAACTATGGATTGGAGTCTCCAACAACCCTGACTAGCACCATCAGAGCCCCTCCCCATCCCTGCCATCATCCACAGCCTGTTTTCGCAATGGTCAGGCGTCTTATCGACGAAATACGTTTGTTCCCGCGCTGTCCAGGAGTTAGCTTCCACCTCTGATAAGTGGATGCCGCGCCGGCGCAGAGAGTTGACAAAGTCACTGGTGCGTAGGTACTGATACCCTTTCGGGTTGCGAGAGATAAAGGCGCAGAACGCCTCCCTGATTTTGTGCTGGAGCATGGTAGCCTCCTGGTCAATACTGGTTGCGCACAAAGTAGTTTTATCCGAGAGGAGAATCAATATAGGTTCTGGCTATCAATTTATGTCATTTCCGTAACATATTGATGTAACGAGTAAGGTAAGTCTTAAAGTGTTATCAGCCCTTAGCTGTTTGATGGTTTTGCGAACAATGCGAGGTTAAAATTTTTCAGCTATGGCAATGCCTTCATAGCAAATTGTTCACCTGCGATCTCTTGCATACGGTTCGCAGGTGAGCAAACTTAACCGGCTGGAAAATATTTATAAATCGTCTTCACCCCCTCCTATCACATAGGCCGCCGATCCAATGTTTTAACTGCTCAGACCAGAAATATCTGGAAGCTTTGGGCGCCTTCTTAGAAGATAGGGGTGTGCGAAGACGCACACAGCAATGATGTTATGTAGTATTTTCCCCTTGAGTGTGCCTGCTC